>ULWZ01012060.1_pt1 | contig 16405 bp, 8 predicted proteins | sample 1960811 | NCBI WGS metagenome assembly ULWZ01 (sample SAMEA4835825, study PRJEB28245) | human gut metagenome | biome: gut microbiome; material: fecal sample | place: Denmark | collected 2008 | reverse complement strand
GGCTGCCGCCACGCATGTACTCGCCGGTCCATCCTGCAACGTCTGGAGTCAGTACGCCGGTAGCGAAGTTCTTGTCGAGCTTGTTGTTTGGCTTGAACTTGCCGTCGTTGCCGCCTGTGCCGAGCGACTGGTCGAAGGTCTCATGGAATACATAGCCCTCAACGGTACCTGAACCGAGGTTATGGTTTGTGAAGCTGAACGAAGCCAGACCATTCTCTACATTCATCTTTGTGAGCGAGATATTCATGTACTTCATGCCGTTTGTGTTCTCTGTGTTCGCCACATCGGCAGGAGTAGAAGCATTGGTGAGCTGACGGTAAGCGTCCTTTGTACCGAAAACGTCGCCAGACTCAGATGTAGAAGTCTTCTGGTTGTCGGCAGGGATGATAGTGATGCGCTCAATGTCGTTGATGCCCTTGTGGAAAGTGTTAGGCATGTTGTAGTCCCAAACGGTCTTGTCGTAAGTGATGTGGTTTACGAGGATGCCGCCTGCAGCGATATACTTGTCCCAACCCTTACGCTGACGGTTCTCGATGAGGTAGTACTCGTCCTTGTTGCCCGGGTTGTAGAAGATATAAGCGTCGCCGCCGTCTGCTGTGGTCTTGATGTCTGAGTAAGAAGCGTTCTCGGTAAGCTCGATAGGATTAATCCAGCCTGCAACCATCTTCTCGTATGCTGTGTAGCCAGCCGGGCAGTATGTGTCGCCGTTGTAGCTACCAGAGCACATGAGGTCCCATGTACCCATACCGTAGTTGCCGCCGTATTCGATGTCGTAAACATCGGGGTAGCCCATACAGTGAGAGAACTCGTGGCAGATTGTGCCGATACCTGCGAGCTTGTTGCCACCGTTCACCTCGTTAGAGCAAGCATAGATAGAAACGCGCTTATTGCCGTAGCGTGTTGCCTGAGGCAGCTGCGACTTGTGCGGCCAGATTGTCTCCGCGCCGCCGCCGGTAGCTTCGCCTTCGCCAGCGTATACGACGTAAACCATTTCTACATAGCCGTCGTCATCCCAGTCGTACGGAGAGAAGTCGAGACCGTCTGCGTAAGCCTGGCCGCAGGCTCCGGTGATCATGCCCTCAGCGTTCTTGTCGTAAAGACGGTTGCCCTGATTGTCGGTGACGTTCTCGCCGTAGCTCTTCACCGAACCGAGTGTGTACGGACCTACAACGTCGAATGTGATATTGAACTGGCCGCCGCTCTGTGCGCTGAAGTAGTCGGAAACGCTACCCTTAAAACCGTTCTCACTGAAGCCCTTTTCATTGGCAACGCGTGTGTAGAATGCTTTTGGGTCTGCCATAGAGAACTTCTTGTCGGAGAACTGAGCGAGGAGGATAAGGCAACGCTTGTCGCCCTTGTACTCCATCTTCTTTGCGTTTGACTTAATGCGGCGCATATCGCCAACCACGTTGCCAGCCTTTGTGCGGAGTTCCTTGTTAATCTGACGCAGCTGATCCATGTCAGCTACACGAAGTTTGTTCTGTGCATCCACTGTATAGCGGTTGCCAGAAGCGTCCTGCCAGAAGCTCATGAACTCGTCGCCACGCAACTCCACCTTCACTTCAGTGCCGTTGGGGAGCTGCATAGTGCGCCAAATGCCGCGCTTCGCAGGGATGGCGTTAGCAACGAGTGTTGTTGCGAGAGCCAAAGCCAGTGTAAAGATTTTTCTTTTCATTCTTGAATTTGTAGATTTTTCTGTTTTTAGATAAAACTGATGATGCAGAAGCAGTTCTTTATCATCAAACTTAAAGAAGTGCAGAAAAGGAGAGCGGTGCTTCAGCGGTTGAAGCACCCTACCCTCCTTTAACTTAGTGTATCAGATAGCAAGTAAATCTTACTTACTTTGACTTTGTCATTGTGATCTTACCGAGCTGGCTCACACCATTACCGAACCAGATGTAACCCGGAGTCTCGCCAGTCACGCTGTCCACGAGGTAACCTGTAAGAACTGCCTCCTGGTCGAATGTGATGGTCTTCATGTCAGAAGAAACCTCACCGTCAACCGGATCGAAGCCAAGGTTCTGACCTGAGAGACGTACCAACCAGATGTTCATCGGGTTAGTCATACCGAAGTTAAGACCAGATGCGAACTCGTACTTACCAGGAACGATAGCTACTGTGCAGGTCTTGGAAGTCTTGTCGAAGTAGAAGTCAAGCTGAGCCTTAGAAGGCAGACCACACATACCCTCGATGTAGAGAGTCTTGTTGTACTCTGGGTTGTCTTCGTCAGCTGCACCTGAGATAGATACGTTCCACTTAACAGCATTGCCCTTGTCGTCAATACCATTCATCTCCCAGTTACCCTGGAGCTTGTCGTAGAACTCAGAGTCGTTGTCGCGGATAGTGAAAGTAGTGGTTTTCTTCTCACCGATCTTAGCACCCTTAGCGCTAACGATAGTTACCTCGAATGTGCGCGGCTCGTTGATTTCCTCGTCGTCAACGAGCTCGATCTCGATATTGCCCTGAGCGTCAGAAATCTTAAGAGTCTTTGTTGTTACATAGTAGTTGGTGTTCTCCTTTGCAGGATTGCTGCCTACTTCCTTTGTCTCAACAGTTACGCTAACCAGACCGTTTGTGTTGCCTTCAACGTTGATAGGCAGGTAAACGATGCCGGCACCCTCCTTCGGCGAGCACTCTGTCATACCCATGCTTACGGTAACGTCAGAAGTAGAGTTCCAGTTCTCGTCGTCGTCCTTGCAGGAACCCAAGAAGATTACTGCTGCGAGAAGCGAAAATAATTTGATGTATTTCATAATGAAACTTTTCTTTTTTGGTTGTTAATGCAAATTAATAGCCCGGGTTCTGCTGGTTCTTCAGCTGCGGGTTGCTGTCGATCTCGTCCTTCGGGATAGGCCATACGAAACGATAGTCGTCTGCGTCGTACTTGAGGTTCATACCAAATGCGAACATTACGTTGTTGATCTTGTTGTATTCCTCGTCGATATCGAATGTAGACTCGCGCTGGAAGCCCTGGTGTGTACGACGGAGGTCTGACCAAAGCATGCCCTCGCCGATGAACTCGCGCTTACGCTCGAGGAGCACCTGTGTTATGAGCTGCGAACCTACGGGATAAGTCTTATCTGTATAGCCTGAGTAGCGCTTCTTGCAGAAGTCGTTAAAGTACTTGTTAGCCTCGGCGAGCTTGTCGCCACCAAGATGAGCACCTGCCTCAGCTGCGATGAGATACATCTCAGATGTGCGGAACACCTTATTCATGTTCACGAACTCGTTTTTAGAAGGATTGAGCGCTGCGTTGCCCGGGTACTTTGTGAAAGCGTATGCCTTGTATGTAGAGCCCTCAACTTTGAATGCAGAATACTCTGTAAACCACTTCTCAAAACGTATGTCACCCTCATCGTACATCATAAGTGTACCGAAGTTCGGGATGTACATAGGAGCTGACTGGTCCTCCTTCTGGAAGACACCACCTATAGAAGAGCCACGCTCTGTTGAAGACATGAACGGCTGGAAGATGATTTCGTTTCCAGTATCGTTAGTCCACAACTTTGAGAACGCAGAGCGCAGAACGAGCTTGTACTTGTTGCTTGAGATAACCTCTACCGCCTTGTCCCAAGCTGTCTGATAGTCGCCCTTAACGAGTGCTACACGTGCCTGCATCGCAGCTACAGCGTAAGATGTGAGGTAGTTGGTCTTGTCAGTCTCGTACTTCTCTGTATACTGGTCAGAAACGCCCGACTTCTCGTAAGCCGAGATTGCGTCGTAAGCAGCCTTGAGGTCAGCGTCGATGAGAGCGTATATCTCAGCGATAGTAGCACGACCCGGGTACTTGGTAACGTCGCCAGTAGGGCTGTACTTTGTTACGAGAGGCACACCAGAAGCTTTTGCGTTCGGGTCGGTCTGTGTGTACGACTTGCTGAAGTGCTCAACGAGTCCGAAGTATCCGAATGCACGTGTGAAGAGAGCCTCGCCTTTGTAGCGTGCAAACATTATCTTATCATTGTCTGTGAAGCTTGCAGAAGCCATGAGGCGGTCTGCATGGTCGATGAGCGCGTTACAGTTAGAAATCATAACGTAGTTGCCACCCCAATAGCTAGTTATAGAAGAGTTGGTCGGGTAGATCTGACCGAACGAAAAATCGCTGAGGATATTACCGTTGCTGATGAGTCCGTTGAAAGCGTCGAGTTGGATATCCGTAAGGTAAACGTACGAACCGGCTGTCACTGTGCGCAGGTTGGAGTAAAGAGTGTTACGGAACTTGCGCATGTCCAGGGAGTTCTGGATGGCGGTCTCCTCGTCAAGAGTGCCAACCGGCTTCAGATCCATATCGCAGGAAGAGAAAGCCATGGCTCCCAGCAGCATCATTGAAATATATAACTTTTTCATTTTATTTCCTGATTAAGTGTTAATATTAGAAAGAGATCTCAGCACCGATTACGAACTGGCGTGTGTTCGGGTAGTTGAACTTCACGACGTTGATATCCGGCTCCGGGTCGTAGCCCTCGAACGGAGTAATGGTGAAGAGGTTGCGTGCGATACCGAATACCTTCACGCCCTTGATGTAGCGAGTAGCCTGCATCCATTTCTTCGGGAACTCGTACTGGATTGAAAGAGTCTTCATGCGGAGGAACGAAGCGTTCTGGATGAGCTGGTCGTCAAACTGCTTATCGTACTTGGCACCCGGGATGTTGGTGATCTGGCCAGGAGTTGTCCAGATGTTGAGCATCTCTACACGCTGGTTCCAACCGGTAGCAAGCTGCGGGTTGGCGATGAAGTAGTTGTCGTTCACCATCGTGTACTTGCCTGCTACCCAAGCGAAGTCGGCGATGAGCGAAACGTTCTTGTAACGGAAGTTGGTACCGAAACCGCCTGTCCAAGGAGCGTAGCGATTCTTGCCTGTGAAGACAGCGTCGCGATCCTGGTTGAACTTCTTTGTCTTGTTGCCGTCCTTGTCGTAGTAGAGCGGAGCACCAGTCATTGGGTCAACGCCTGCGAAACGCACTGAGTGGAACTCACCCCAAGCGTGGCCTACTGCCATCTTCATACCTGTGTTAGCGATAACGTACTCGTCGCGACCCTGGAAGAGCTCTGTGATTTCGTTCTTGTTGTAGCCTACGTTAGCCTTGAAGCTCCAGTAGAAGTCCTTTGTCTTGAGAATGTCTACGTCTACGTTTGCCTCGATACCGGTGTTGGTCATTGCTGCCACGTTACCGATACCTGATGAGTAACCAGTAGTCATTGAGTACGGAATCGGCATGAGCATGTCGGTTGTCTTGTTGCGATAGAAGTCTACCTGGAAGTGAGCGCGGTCGAAGATAGAGAAGTTAAGACCTACGTTCCACTTTGCTGTTGTCTCCCATGTGAGGTCCTTGTTGGCCATCTGAGAGATGCCGATACAGTTCTCACCGTTGTAGAGACCACCTGCGGAGTAGAGACCGTAGAAGTCGTATGAACCTGCACCCGAGTCGTTACCGGTTGTACCGTAGTTAACGCTGATGGAGAGATCGTTCAACCATGTGATGTCGCGCATGAAGTTTTCCTTCTTGATATCCCACTTAGCACCTGCAGACCAGAATGTACCCCAACGGTGGTCGGGAGCGAACTTAGAGCTACCGTCGCGACGGATAGAAGCAGTCACGTAGTACTTCTCCTTGTAGTTGTACTCTGCGTTAGCGAAGAGTGAGTTGGCTACTTCTTCAACAAATGAGTCGCCAAGGTCGCCTGGCTTAACGGTTTTACCCTGCGGGAGAAGGAGGAGGCGCGGGTCATCGTGGCCCTCCGAGTAAGCGCTGAGACCGCGTGAACGCTCGATACGTGTCTCCTCACCGAGGAGGACGCCTACGTAGTGGTCGCCAAACTGCTTGCGCCACTCTGCTGTGTGCGAGAGTGTGAACTGATAGTAGCGGCTTGTAGAAGCTGAAGCGCTACCCACCTCAGCTTCAATCTGGTTACCCATGCCGTCAACGAATGCGTCGTACGGGCTGAACGTACCGTGGTTCATGCTCTCAAGACCGTTCATCGACTGCAATGCCTGGAATGAGAGACCCTCAAGCGGAGTGAATGTCTCGGTGAGGCTGGTATTGAGAGTGAGCTTGTTGCGATAGTAGTCGCGGTGTGAGTTGACCCACCAAGGCATAATAGTATTCGGTGTGTACTTAACACCAATAGCGCGGCCGCCCTTGATCATCTTGCCGTTCTCGTCGATCGTGTACTCATAAGGTGTGTCATAAGGCTTTGCCATACGAGCGAACACGAGCGGGTTGGCACCGTAGATATTACTATCACCTCCGCTCCATTCTGCATTCTGCGAGTAGCGCTGCACACCGAGGTTTGTTGTGAAACCAATCTTGAAGAAGCGGTTCAGGCGTGCGTTAATGCGTGCGTTAAGAGTGTTACGGTGCATCTTAGACATCTCGATAAGACCGTCCTGCTTGTGGTGGTTGAACGAAACGTAGTAGTTTACGGTCTGACCACCGCCCTGCATTGTAGCGTTAACGTCGAGTGTTGGAGCAGCGTCGTCGATCATCTCGTCGCGCCAGTTGGTGTTGATGTTATACTTGTCAACGAGTGTGCGGACCTCGTCTGTTACTGGCTGACCGATGATGTCGCGGAACTTGACGTACTGCTTAGAGTTCATCATCTCAACGCCGTCGCTTGTAGGGCCTGCAATACCGTACTGTGCTTTAACGCTAAGACCTACCTGCTCGCTATACTTACCCTGCTTGCTGGTGAGCACGATAACGCCGTTGGCAGCACGCGCACCGTAGATAGCTGTAGAAGCAGCGTCCTTGAGCACTGTGATGCTCTCGATGTCAGCCGGGTTGAGTGTTGCGTAGAATGATGCGGAAATCGGCGCACCGTCGAGGATGAAGAGCGGCTGACTTGATGATCGGATAGAGTTAATACCGCGCAGACGGATGTTTGCTGAGGCAGACGGGTCGCCGGCAGAAGAAAGTACCGAAAGACCAGCCACCTGACCTGCAAGAGCGTCGGTGAAGTTCGGAGTAACGATGCTCTCGAGTTTCTTCTTGTCGACAGAAGCAACAGAACCTACCACTGAGCCCAACTTCTTGGCTGAACCGTAGCCAGTGATGACTACCTGCTCGAGTGTGTGGCTGTCCACCTGGAGTACTACGGTCATGTTCTCGCTCGCTTTAACGCGCTTAGAAACCAGACCGATTGACGAGAACTCGAGCTCAACGCCAGGCTTGCTGACTGAGAGCGAGAAGCGTCCTTCAATGTCGGTAACTGTACCGGCTGTCTGCGAACCTACCACCTTGACTGTAGCGCCGATAACGGGCTCACCGTCTTCAGAGGAGGTGACAATTCCGGAAACGTGAGTTTGTGCCATTGCCATTCCTATACTTAGGAAGAGACAGGCGAAAAACATCATGATTCTTTTTTCCATATTAATTCTCTCTCTTTAAATTAATTAATTATTATAATTTGATTTTTGTTTTCACTTTGTATGTGTCGGGAGCGGTCCCCGTTTTTACCTGTATTACATTATTCTAATTTGAAAAAAGCACATACGTCGTCACGATACCTTTTATATAAAAAGCAGCCCTCGCACTTCGAGGTGAAGAAACAACAGAATGCGTCTCAATCGCCTTAGTATCCTGCAACGTCTGGTAAATTAAATTTTAAAATTCATTTGCAAATTTAATTAATAATTGTTTCCCAACCAAATATTTTAACTCAAAAAGCGTGGTTTTATTACGTTTTTTCTGCAATTCATACCAAAACATGATAATTTTATTAATATTTATAAGTTTTTGCGAACTTTAAAAAACAAAATGACGCTAAATTTCCGTTTGCCCAAACAATATTATTATGTCAAAAGGTTTGCGTACACAATATGAAAACAACAACAGAAAGATTGCCAAGTTTCGGTTTTCACACAGCGTTTTATGTTATTTTGTCAGCTAAATATTAAGGAGTATTAATGCAAATGCTCGGTACTTGGTTAGTTGCGTTTCAAGCTATCCGACCGGACGGCGGACGGTGCTTTAAGGGGGTGCACTTGTCTCAAGTGCACCAACAAAGCTGTCAGGTGCCCAACAAAACTGTCAAGCGCACCAATTTCCTTTCTGTAGTTAACATTCCTGCTTGGATGGTGCACTTGAGACAAGTGCACCCCCTGAAGAAAGCGTTGAGGAATAGAAACAAAAAAGCCGCCGGACATGTGGTAATGTCCAGCGGCTATACATTAATATATATAAGGCTGCAAAACTTGCCTTTCAGGGGGTGCACTTGTCTCAAGTGCACCAACCGAGGAATATTGAAGTACCTCTTGCTTTGCTGGTGCACTTGAGACAAGTGCACCCCCGGAAAGCACCCCCGGAAAGCACCCCCTGAAGTTACTTCACGATCTTCTTGCCACCAACCACGTAGATGCCCTTGCCGAGCTTCGACGCGTCGGTGCCGAGGTAGCGTCCGTCGATGCTGTAGACGCGGTTGTCAGCGGTCTTGTTGGCTACGGTGATGCCGTTGATGCCGTCGACGATTTCCTTGAACGTGTTGTCGAGAATATTGTTGTTGTCGCCACCGCAAACGTTGAACGAGATGGAGCCCTTAGAGCGCTTGATGTCGGTGATAGGGATGCCGAGGTAGTAGGTGCCGTCAGAGTTCTTGTTGTAAAGTCTGGCAGCCGGCTCCGACTCGTCGGTGAAAGCGTCGTTCATCGTCACGCCCTTCACTACGTACGGGTAGAGGTCGCCCTGCAGCGAGTAGTAGTCGCTCATCTCGCGCGAGCCGTCGGCGTTCACTACCGTGCAGCACTGTATCTTCTCTTTGCTCGAGTTGACGCTGTTGTTTGTCCATCGCGACGGCACGTAGTTGACGTGAACGATAAGCAGGCCGTTGCAGCCGTAGAGTTCCTTGTCCCAACCGGTGTTCTGGCGGTTCTCCATGAGGAAGTACTCATTGGTGTTCTTGAAGTTGTACATGATGAACGGGCGTCCGTAGTCGGATACCGACTTCATGTCCTTAACGGTAGCCGGAGACTCGAGCTCTATCGGCTCCACCCAACCTGCGTAGATGCGCTCGAAGGCTGTGTAGTTGCACGGCACGAAGCCGTTGCCGTTGTAAGAGCCCTGGTCCATAACGTCGAAGACGGTCATGCCGTAGCCGTTCTGACCTGCTGTGTCGTACATATCGGCGAAGCCGAGGCAGTGGGAGAACTCGTGGCAGATGGTGCCGATGCCAGCGGAGATGTAGTTTGAAGAACCCTGAGTTGTGGGCTGCAGCTCGTTGGCGCAGGCGTATGTGTTCACCTTGCCGGTAGAATACTTGAGCACGCCGCAGTGCCAGTAGCGCAGCTGCGACTCGTGGGGCCAGATGGTGCTGGCAGAACCGCCCGACGCCTGACCCAGACCGGCGTAGAGGAAGAACACCTGGTCGGCTTCGCCGTCGCCGTCCCAGTCGTAGTCGGCGAGGTTCACCTGGTCCTTGATGCCGTCGCATGCCTCCTGAATCATCTTATACACATTCTCGTCCTTCTGATATGCTCCGTCGCGACCGTAGTAGCCGTAGTTCTGCGACATCGTAACGGGACCAACCACGTCGAAGTCGAGCTCGAACTGACCGTTAGACTGTGCGAGGAAGTAGTCGCGCACGCTGCCTACGTAGCCTTCTTCGGTGTCGCTGAAGTCCTTACCGTTGATGATCTGCTTGTAGTACTCGAGGTCGTGTCCGTCGGCGAACTTCTTGTCCTTGAAGTCGACGAGCACCACGAGGCCCTTCTTCACGCCCTTGTAAGTGATGTGGTCGCCACCGAGTCCGCGCATCTTGTCGTCGGCACCCTTCAGCGAGTTGTTCACGCGTGCGAGGCGAGCGGCGCGTCCCTGCTCGGTCTTCGCACGGCGTGCGGCAGCGGCAGGCTTCTGCGCTTCGAGGTCGAACGCCTCGAACACGGCATCGTCGGCAGTAGCACGATAAGCGGTTCCGTCGGCGCCTTCCCACCAACTCAGGTACTCGTCACCACGCAGCTCCACCGACACCTTTGCGCCGTTGGCAAGTGTGATAACCTTCTGCAGCTTCTTAGCCGGAACGGCGTTGGCTGCGGTGCCGAATGCGAAGAGCATTGACAGCATCAAGTAAAGTTTCTTCATTTTAGATATATTGATTGTTGTTTATTGCAATATGCGGAACACTATTCGCAGCAAAATTACTCAAATTGTTGCAAAATGACGAACACAGCGGTTTATTATTTCATTATTTGCTACATTTTTAACAATAAAAGGTAGCAAGAGGCTGACATTCATTTGATTATTGCTTTCCAGCAAATGACTAAACAAAAAGACTCCCACAGATTTCGCAGATCAGCACAGATGCTTTTTGTTCGAAAGTTCTGTGTAAATCTGCGGAATCTGTGGGAGTCTCTATTCCGTTATGTTTGGTTGGTGCACTTGAAGGGGGTGCACTTGTCTCAAGTGCACCAACCAAACTAAATGACACTTATTGAAAGGATACTAATGCACCAACAAAACATAAATGACACCTATTGAAAGGATACTAATGTACCAACTGCTTGGTTGGTGCACTTGAGACAAGTGCACCCCCTGAAAATGCCATGAGAGTGCACCCCTGAAAGGCAGCCTAACTTCTGTGTTAATCTGCGGAATCTGTGGGAGATTGTTGATGATGGTTGACTGTGGCGGAGGCCGGAGACCTCCGCTACGTCCAATGAGTTACGGGTTATAGCGCACGAACGCCTCCATTGCCTCGTAGCAAGCCAAGCCCAGGCTGTGATACAGCTCGGCGGTAGCGTGGTTGCGGTCTTCGGCGCGCTGCCAGAAGAGGCGCTCGTCGTTGCCGAGGAACGGTGCGCTCTCCATCTGCGAAGAGTGCTTGAGGATGCAGTTGCGCTTGCCGCGAAGCTCCTCCGGCGACATCGGCACACACATCTCGATGTTCTCGATTTCCCACTCAGCCCATGCGCCGCGATACATCCAGATGCGGCAGTTGTCGAGCCACTTGGCGCCAGCCTCCTTCTCGAGGTCGATGGCAGCCATCACGGCGTCGGTACACTTACGGTGAGTGCCGTGCGGGTCGGCGAGATCGCCGGCTACGTATATCTGGTGAGGCTTAACCTGCTGGAGCAGTTCGCGAACGATCTTCACGTCAGCCTCGCCCATCGGCAGCTTCTCTATCTTGCCCGACTCGTAGAACGGAAGGTCGAGGAAGTGTACATGGTCGAGCGGAATGCCGTTGTAGGTGCAGGCTGTGCGAGCCTCGCCACGACGGATAAGGCCCTTGATGGTGCGCACCTCCTTGGTATCCATATCGCTCGGACGCTTCTGGGCAAAGAACTCCTTGATGTCGGCGTACATCTTCTTGATCACCTCGTCCTTGCTGTCGCAGAAGAGCTGGTTGAAGCCGTTGACGAAGTGCATGAAGCGTGTTACCTCCTCGTCGCCCACAGCAATGTTGCCCGATGTCTCGTAGGCGATGTGCACGTCGTGGTTCTGCTGAACGAGTCGGCGGATGGTGCCACCCATAGAGATTACGTCATCGTCGGGGTGCGGCGAGAAGACGATGACACGCTTCTGTGCGGGCAGCGCACGCTCCGGACGGTTGGTGTCGTCGGCGTTCGGCTTGCCGCCAGGCCATCCGGTGATGGTATGCTGCAGGTCGTTAAATATCTTGATATTGCAGTTGTAAGCCGAACCGAAGAGGGCGAGCAGGTCTGAAAGGCCGTTCTCGTTATAGTCCTTGTTGGTGAGCTTGAGGATAGGCTTCTTCACGAGCTGGCAGAGCCAAACCACAGCGGCGCGTATCGTCTTGTCGGTCCACTCGCAGTTGGTGACGAGCCACGGATGAACGATACGTGTCAGCTTGCTGGCTGCAGCGAGGTCGATGACGAACTTGGCGTCGTTGTGTGTCTGCACGAACGAAGCAGGAACGGTGTCGGTGATGCCGCCTTCCACAATCTTCTGCACCACCTCCGACTTCTCTTCGCCCCATGCTGTGAGGAACATCTTGTGGGCAGAGAGCAGCGTGTGAACACCCATCGTGATAGAGCACGGCGGCACCTGGTCGAGTGTGCCGAAGCTGTTGCTCATCTCCTCGCGAGCGGTCTGGTCGATGAGGATGATGCGGCTCTGCGAAGCGAGACTTGAGCCAGGCTCGTTGGCTGCGATGTTACCCATACGACCGATGCCGAGCAGGGCGATGTCGATGCCGCCCTCAGCAGCGATGAGCTGTTCGTAGGCGCGGCAGTGCTCGAACACCTCGTCCTGAGCTATTGATCCGTCGGGGGTATGTATATTCTCTGCCTTAACGTCTACATGGTCGAGGAAGCGATGGCGCAACTGGTTGATGGCGCTCTGTGCGCAGTTCTTGTCAAGTGGGAAATACTCGTAGGCGTTGAACACTACTACGTTGTCGAAGCTGAGTCCTGCCTTGTGGCGGCGGATAAGCTCCTCGTAGATAGGGTTCAGCGACAGACCTGTACCGAGGGCGAGCACGCACTTCTTGCCTGCTGCCTTGGCACGCTTTATTTCTGTCTCTACGGTGTCGGCGATAACCTTCGCACCCTCCTCCACTTTCGGATAGATGTCGGTGAAGAGTTTCTCGCAACGTGTGATTTCAGAGCGTTCAACTGCCGTACGAGGGCGGTAGTATTGCTCCGGTACCTTATTCAATACAATCTGCGAACTTAAATTAAGTTTCATAATGATTATTTTTTAGTTGAAAAAGTTTAATTATTGGTGAGGTGGTGAGGTGGTGAGATGGTGAGATGTTGAGATGTTGAGATGTTGAGATGTTGAGATATGTAATGTAATGTCACCACCTCAACATCTCACCACAACAACATTCTACACTCAACATCTCAACACAACAACATTCAACTACGGGCGGCACGCCGTAGTTGTTGCCCACTTCGACGGTTTCGGACCCATTACGAGTTCGAGTGTTCCGCCGTGGCGGATGTCGTTGAAGTCGACGTAAGAGTTCTTGAGAGTCTTGCCATTGAGGCGAGCGCTCTGCACGTAGATGTTCTTGTCGGAGTTGTTCTTTGCCACGACGGTGAAGGTCTTGCCTCCGCCCACGTTCACGGTAGCCTTGTCGAAGAGCGGCGAACCGATAACGAAGCGACCACCAACGGGGTCTACCTGGTAGAGACCTACCGACGAGAGGATGTACCAAGCCGACATCTGACCTACATCCTCGTTGCCAGAGAGTCCGTCGGGCTGGTCGAGATACATCTCGTTGAGCATCTTGCGCAGCATCGGAGCAGCCTTATCGGGGCGTCCGGCGTAGTTGTACATATATATAACATGGTGGCTCGGCTCATTGCCGTGAGCATACTGACCAGTCATACCCGACATATCAGGCGAAGCGTTGTCGCCTGCCCAGCCTTCAACGAAGAAGAGCGAGTCGAGCTTAGACATGAAAGCCTTGTCTGATCCGAAGAGCTTGATTAGTCCCTTCACATCGTGAGGCACGAGGAAGGTGTACTGCCATGCGTTGCCCTCGGTGTAGTCGTTGGTGCGGTGCTCGGCGAAGAACGGGTTGAACGGCAGGCGGAACTTGCCGTCGGTGTCTACAGCGCGGAGGAAGCGAGTCTCCGAATCGTAGTATTTCTTGTAAGAACGAGAGCGGTTGAAGAAGTACTCGTAGTCGTCCTTCTTGCCCAACAGCTTAGCCACCTTAGCCACACCGTCGTCGGCAGCGCAGTATTCGAGCGCCTTCGCTACGGTTTCGTTCTCGGGTTCGAGGTTCCAAGGAATGTATCCGTGCTTCTTGAGCAGACCAAGCGAGCGGATGTCCTTCATCTGTGTAGCCTTCAGAGCCTCAAGCGCCAGCTCCTTATCCTCTACGAAGCCCTTCATGGTGAGGTCGGCGAGCACGATTGCGCCCGGATTGCCCACCATACAGTCGGTCTCTGAGCCCATGAGATGCCATACCGGCAGACGGCCCTGCTGCTTGTAGATGTTGAGGAAGGTCTGGGCGAAGTCGCGCTGCATCTCGGGGAAGGCGACCGTCATGAGCGGATGAGCCGCACGATATGTATCCCAAAGCGAGAGCGTGGTATAGTTGGTGAAGTCTGCCTTATGCACTTTGCCGTCGGCGCCGCGATACTCGCGGTCTACGTCGTTGAACTTAGAGCAAGAGGTCATAAGATGATACATCGCGGTGTAGAAAATGCGCTTCTTTGTGCGGTCGTTGGTCTGGATCTCGATGCGAGCGAGTTCGCGGTTCCAAGCCTCATCGGCTGACTTAACGGCTGCGTCGAAGTCCCAACCTGCCAACTCTGCCTGCATGTTCAGCTTAGCCTTGTCGATGCTCACCGGCGAGAGCGCCACCTTCACGAGCAGCGGCTTGGTATTGTCGGCTACAGACACAACGACGCGCTCCATCGAGTCGAGACGATGGACGGTGACGGGCTGCGAGAAGTCGATAGAGAAATAGATGCGGCGGTCGGCTGCCCAACCGTTTGAGCGGCGGAAACCGGTGAGGCGTGTAGCGCTCTCCTGCGTGAGCAGGCAGTCGTTGAGCTTATCCCAACCGATGCACTGCGAGAGGTCGAGGGCGAGCTGAGCCTTTGCGCCGTTCTTGAAGGTATAGCGATGGAAACCGCAACGCTCTGTGGCAGTAAGCTCCACAAGCACGTTAGGGTCGGTGAGCTGCACCGAGTAGTAGCCCGGATGCACCTTCTCTGCCTCGTGCTTGAAGCGTGTGGAAGTCTGCTTGAAGTCCTTCACGGGCAGGAACGCTACGTCGCCGAGGCAACCAATGCCGGTGCCAGAGAGGTGCATGTGTCCGAAACCGATGAGCTCGTCGTCGTCATAGTAATAGCCCGAGCACCAGTCCCAACCGCGTGTAGGTTCGGTAGGTCCGAGCTGAACGAGTCCGAAAGGCACGTTGGCGCCCATGAACGTGTGGCCATGACCGCCCGTTCCGACATATTGATTAACGTATTGCGTGAGATTTTGAGTCGCAGCAACAGCGGCTGTAACACTAAAGCATACAGCAAGTAGCGCGACAGATAAGAGTCGTAATAGATAATTTGTTCTCATAAAATTAGTATTTAGCAATTGCAAAAATACTGATTTTTATGCTTGAATCGCTATTATTGACGGCATAAAATGAAGCTGTAACATACAAAAGATGTTAAATAGAAAAGGCGTGCGCAACTTAGTATATATATAATAGGTGTAGAAAAAAGCTATTTGCGTACTTTTGCAGCGGAATTAATAAACAAGATCATGAAGAAAAAAACACTTGCCATCGACACCCCTTTCCAGAAAAGCGATGCATATGGCGCATTGAGTATGCCTGTCTACCACACGCTTGCTTACGAGTTCGCTGACGCCGACGTGATGTCGGACGCTTTCTGCGGACGTATCGAGGAGCCCGACTACTCGCGTGTGATGAATCCTACAGTAAACTATCTCGAACTCAAGATAAAGGCGCTGACCGGTGCCGACCGTGTGACGGCGATGTCGTCGGGCATGGCGGCTATATCGGGCGCACTCATCTCGCTTGTGGAGCAGGGCAAGAACGTGGTGTCGTCAAGACACATGTTCGGCAACACCTACTCGCTGCTGACGAAGACGCTGCCGCGATTCGGCGTGACTACGCATCTGTGCGATCTGACGAATCTCGACGAGGTGCGCCGCGCCGTGGACGATGACACCTGCTGCATCTTCCTCGAAATAATCACCAATCCGCAGTTGGAGGTGGCTGACCTCACGGCGCTGGCTGAGATTGCGCACGAACATAACATTCCGCTTGTGGCTGACACCACGGCTATTCCGTTCACCGAGTTCAACGCTCACGAACTGGGCGTGGACATCGAGGTGGTTTCTACCACGAAGTATCTCTCTGGCGGCGCCACTTCGCTCGGCGGCATCGTCATCGACTACGGCGGATTCCCCGAGTTTGCTCGCCGCCTGCACGACGAGATGCTGTTCAACCTCGGCGCTTACATGACGCCGCACGTGGCTTACATGCAGAACCTCGGATTGGAGAATCTGAACGCACGCTACGCCATGCAGGTGCGCAACACGGAGTATCTGGTGAACGCGCTGCGCGGGTTGGAGCAGATCAAGAGCGTCAACTACGTCGGTCTGCCCGACAATCCGTACTATGCTTTGGCGCAGCGTCAGTTCGGCAAGACTGCGGGCTGCATGTTCACTATCGACTTAGAGTCTAAGGAGGCTTGCTTCCGCTTCATCAACAAACTGAAGCTGGTGCGCCGCGCCACGAATCTCTTCGACAACCGCACGCTCGCCATCCACCCTGCCAGCACCATCTTCGGTCCGTTCACTGACGAGCAGCGCGCAGCGATGGACGTGCTCGACACGACGATTCGCATCTCTGTGGGTCTGGAGGATATGGACGACATCATTGAGGACTTCCGCCAGGCTTTGTAATCAGGGGGTGCACTTGTCATCAGGGGGTGCACTTGTCTCCGCTCGGCTTTGCCGCTTGCCAG
>ULWZ01002115.1_pt1 | contig 16590 bp, 17 predicted proteins | sample 1960811 | NCBI WGS metagenome assembly ULWZ01 (sample SAMEA4835825, study PRJEB28245) | human gut metagenome | biome: gut microbiome; material: fecal sample | place: Denmark | collected 2008 | reverse complement strand
AGTGCCGCCCAATGCTCCGATTCCTGCTTTTATGAGTCCCATATCAGTCTCTCCTTTGCTGTTTTTTTACGGCTTTTGCAGCCGACAGGGCCTCCTCGCCCGTTACATTGTCATTTTATCATATTCTACGGCAAAATAAAAGAACAAATTATAAATTCGCAGGGAAAATTTCCTCCGCCGCAGAGAAAATTTTTTCTTATGGATTTGCCTGCGGGAAGTTGCTGAATAGTTCAACAACAAACTGTTGCCCGCCTCTTAGGCTCCCTCCTGATGGAGCTGTCCGTAGGACTGAGGGAGTATTTCTTAAAAAGCACAAAGCCCGCAGCCACCTTCGCCTTCTCCTTGAGGAGAAGGTGTCGAGCCTGCGAGACGGATGAGGTGTGCCGCAGGCGGTACGCACATTATCGCAGCATTAAACTATTGCCAACACCTTAAAGAAACTGTCGCATAGCGGCTGAGGGAGAGACGATTTTGCCAAATTTCGCCAAGATTTCGTTTGTCATTTTTGTCATGGATAAAACCGCACTTAAAGCAAAAATTATATAAAATCAGCAAAGCCGCAGTCCCTTGATACACAAGGAACTGCGGCTTTCAGAATCATGTTGTTTGCATTCAATCGTCGCCGAATATTTCATCATATCCGGCCATTTCGTCGACCCAATCAGGGTCATATTTTGAACCGCCCATCTGAGAGTTGCAATGCGGGCAAACGGCATACGGCTTGTCATATACCGCCCCGCAAACGGAGCATTCGTATTCGTCCGCCCTGAATAAATGCGAGTGCTCGATCCAATGTGCCTTACTCATTTCTTCACCCCTATATCCGCTTTGTTTCTTACATAGAAATTATACTCCCCACGGTCAAAAAATGCAAGTGAAATTATAAGCCCGTCATACATTTTTAACGGCCGAATCCGCCGTATTGTTAGAAATCTGTTAGAAAAACAATTATTTAGGCGGGAAAACCGAGTATAAAAAAGACCGCAACCCCTTGATTTACAAGGAATTGCGGTTGGCGCGCTGCAAGGGACTCAGTCGGCTGCGCCGCCTTGCGTGCTCGTCGACCGCCGCTCCGCGGCAGTACCCTCCTCACACTTCGCGCCTAAAGTAACTGATGATTAATTCGAAGTTATGCTTATCGGCGAGATGATTTTTCGCCGAAAGCGCAGTTAATACTGGCTTATGTATTAACGAGCATTTCGGGCGTTAAACGGCGGGAAAGCAGCCGCCTAGAAGCGTGACGGCGACTAATCAGCGGTTACAATAAAGTCCGCCGGACTGTTTTCTTAACGTCGCTCACCCTCTCAGGGTTCGAGTCCCAATTGGTTTACAAACAAAAAAGGAATCGCTTTTGCGATTCCTTTTTCCGTGGCGCGCTGCAAGGGACTCGAACCCCTGACCTTTTGGTTCGTAGATGGTTAAATAGCATTTCACAGAGTTTCACAAAAAGGAAAAAGTGTTTATTTAACTACGATTTCATAAATTGTTCGTTTCATAAACTTTCGCCAAAGCAAAGACCAAGGCACCAAAGTAACGACCAAAAAATGACCCTATTTCTTTCCGAGTCTGGGAAGATTAACGCCGGAGTGCTCTTAAGTAAAATCACTATTCACAAGATCTACGCTCAAGAAAAAAACTAGGGAGATGCCAGCAGCACCCCCCGTACAAAAACTATTGTTTTTTGATATCGTCAGTATTATATGCGGTTTCAATTAAAAAGTCAACAACTTTTTTGAAAAATCTGTAGGAAGATTTTATTATATCTTGATTTTGGAAATAATCTGCGTGTCTTATCATTCTGCCATTGATAAAATCTGCCAATTCGCACAAGCGGTGTTCTTTGACAGGCTCAAACACCACCTCATTATAGAGATAGACGAGTGCAGTAAGTTCATATACCGCTCTTGCAGATAAGGCGCTCTTCCTCTCCGACTTTGATATTGAAGAAATTTTAGATATAAATGCACTTATTTTCTTTGTAGGAAAGGTGCCCCCCTTTCTCAAGTTATGTATCAGGCAATTATTGTGAGCACAGGCGTTACGCAAACTTTTTACTGAATTCAGCACACCTGAGTAATTCTGCATATCAGGATAGGCTTCATAGTAAAATGAGTAAAGCCTCGTAAAATCGCCAAAAGTTATGATTTCCATAAATGCCCAAATAGGGCAATTGATTTCGCATTCGTCAAAGGCATTCGCAGCACTTTCGCTGTTGCCAGTTTTAAAAATGAAATACTTGTTTATAAGATCTCCAACATAGGTCGATCTTGCCTTGTAGAAAATGTCATTCAGGATGTATTTATTACGACTCAAAAAGTCACTAACGATAGAATACCCATCTTCATTGTCATTTACAGTTATATCCGACAACAGCTTCACTTTTAGACTGTGCTCAATGTCTAAGCACATTTTTATCACAATAAAACGAAGATGCATATCGATGGTTGCAAGCTCCGAAAGATATGAGAAATCCAAGTCGATATATTTTCCTATATTGTTACCTTCACGGTACTTTTCATAATTCTTTCGATACGATGCGGTTCTGAAATAATTATTGTGCATCTTCAAGTATTCTGCTTCTTCATCCTCAGACTTTAACTCGCACCGTATATTTTTCTCTTTCATTTTTTCAACAAGCTGCTCAGGGGTCAGTTTTGGAGCTTTTTCTATCATTTACATCGCTTCCTTTAATCAAACAGACTGTCGCTTTAAAACGATTCAAAGTGTCTTTTTTTAAGGTGTCGGGTTTGTAGGAATATTCTTTGAATTACTTCTCATCGCCAGAGACATATTCCATAATATCTCCAGGTTGGCAATTGAGCAATTTGCAGAGCGTGGAAATATTATCCCACGACACCGGCTCCCTATTCCTAAATTTTTGTAGTGTTGCTTCACCGAAAATTTTTTCCTTGCGTATTCTGTAAGTCGAATATCCATGTTCCTTTAGCACACTCAGTACATCGACCTTATAAGTGATCGGCATATCTAACACCCCTTTTATTCTTTCTTGTGTAATTCTCATGAAAAGTTCTTTTTCCATTGCAGACATTATATCAAATTTATGCACCGCCGTCAAGTGTATAAAATAAACAATATATACACCGATATTTTGTGCATATTGTGCATTGACATACACATAAAATCGGTGTATAATATAGTCACAAGGTAAGGAAATGGACACGGCACCGTTAGACTGTGGAAACGTGAAGCTCACAATGTGATCCCAGAAACAAACCTTTTCGTACGATGCCGGGCTTACCAAATCAAAGTGCCCGTGTAATGCAGCAAAGCGCCAACTCCTCAAAGCTAAATAGGTAACCGGAAGCAGGTAGCGTAAGCTGAACCGCACGGGCAGAGAAAGGAAAGAACAACATGAGCACAAATGAATTAACCTCAAAGGTGCGACAATTCAAAGAACTACAAGCCCTCATTGAAGAGGCTCGGGCAGAGGCTGAAACTATCAAAAATGAGTTGAAAACTTATATGCTTGCCACAGGGACTCAGGAAATGACCGTTGACGTATTTAAGCTCCGCTATTCATCGGTAACAAGCAATCGCTTCGATAACGCCTCATTCAAGGCAACCCACAGTGAACTTTATGCTCAATATTGTAAGCCATCAATCACCATGCGCTTCTGCATTACCTAGAGGGCTCAGAATGAGTTGCACATTCTCAGGTGTAAAAGTGCCCACCCAGAACGTTATAACGCTTATTTTAGCGACTGCAGGCAGCGTAAACGCACTTAGCACGGACAGACCCACTCTGAAATATTGAAATCAAGAACAAGGAGCTCTAATCATGGAAAAAATCAGTCGTAAAGCACGAATGAAACTTGCAATAGATGAGGCACGACACTTTAGCTCATGGGAACTTGACATTGAGCAAATGAATAAGATATTGTTAAGCGATGGCCAAAAAGAAATGAATTCGGCAATTATTGAAATGTGTCAATTGCTCGTTGCCATCTCGGAGGATGCATACAGAAAAGGCCTTGAATGCAAGCCATTCTCATGCTTTGTTCCTATTAAAAGAAAAATACGCACTTCAAGCAGCGACAACTGACTAAATGGTTGTTTCCTCAGGCGTTCGGGATTTATCTAAACCCGAACGCTTTCTTTTTTCGCAATTTACATTCCATCCGTGTTGTAAGTGTTCCTTATATCCGCCTTAGACTTTCGGTTGAATTTTAAGATGAGATAGTCCAGATACTCAAAAAATTTATCGTTGTGATCCCAAGATGCAAAGTGTGCCAGTTCATGTAAAAAAACTTGCATTACAAAATCGGCTTTTTCATGTCGGCTCTCTCCGCACTCAAAAGCACTAACATCAATGAGTATGACATGATATGTCTGGCCGTTTTCAACCTCAAACTCTTGATGAATACCGTAAAGTCCCCGATAAGTTTCACTCTTACTCTTCTCGCACCGTATTATCCCAATATAATCAAGCATTTCCCATAAATCTGGAAAGAATACTTTGGTAAAAAGTAGACCAGCATAAAAAATCTTTTTCATCTGAGTGTTCGGGTTTTCTTCAATGAAGCACCCTCTCTCAGACAATGCATCCACTACCTCTTTTTCCTTTTCAAAAAGCATCATACGTTCCCCTTTATTATTTTCTATTGCAATACTCTTCAAATGTTAATTCAACCGAACTGCCGCCGTTTCTCGAGAAGGCGCGAAAACCGCTCCTCCTATAATAGAAAGGTTTTGAGGGACATTGCGTTTCGATAAGCTCCCGTTTAAACTCCTGAAGCACTCTACGATTAGAAGGCTTATACATACTGTGTAGCGCTCTCTCCTCGATTGAAACTACTCTTGATCGTTCCACGCCTCTTAACTCTGCAATTTGATCTAAGGTCATTCCCATATAATAGTGTAATCTCAAGATTTGTGATTGTGCAGGCTGAAGTTCCGCAAGCATTCGATCAAGTTCTTCTCTCAGCTTCCGCACGGTCAATTTCCTCTCGATATTTTCATACTCCCTAAAGGCGTTCTCATCAATAAGAGTATCAAGCAAAGCAATGTCACAATCTTCACTGAACGGTTTATAAATACTAACAAAGTTGTTGTTCAGAGGCTCATTTTGCCGTTTTCTCATCCCGCAAGCCTCGTTCAAGATGTTCCGTATGTGGAAATCTGCATAGGATAAAAGCTTATACTCTTTGCTTGGTTCAAAGGCCTCCACCGTTTTCATTAGAGCAAAAAAACAGCATTGAATCAAATCGTCAAGCTCAACGCCCGAAGCATCACATTTTTTCCTGTGTTTCATATAAAACCCGTTTGCGTGCATTGTGAAAAAGCGCTCTGTTCGCTCCCACAATTCGCCGTATTGCTCCGTGTTTCCCTCTTTAATCCGCAATGCCAGCTCTTCGTTTGTCATAGCCTCACCTGCCCTTAATGCCATGAGGCAGTGAAAAAATTGTATGTACCGAAAATCAAGAACGAAAGCACTTCGATAGCAGTTCTCACATCACGGTATACTGTCCTTTTGTCTACATACTCTGACGCTGCTATTTCCCTTGTGCTTCTGATTTCAGGTGAGAAGTACAATGCATAAAGCACTCTGTAACATCGAAGCTTTTCCGCCTTGCCCGTGCGCTCACACCACGCCTTATAGATATCAAGAACCGATTTCATGTACTTTGTTAGCATTGCCGCCTGTAGCGGAGAGTCCTCTATCGCTTTCAAAATATCCCGAGCCTCTGATAAGCTCCCCACACTCATTTTCGCAAGTGCTTCAGCACAGAATTCACATACCTCCTCTACAGTGCTTTCCGAGTTACATTGTGCCGCCGTCTCAAGCTCTCTGAAATGATATAGCAACAACCGTGTGTTGCGCTTCATTCCATCACTTTTTCTTGCTTCTTTCTTGGTTCGTTCATATTCGAGATACTTTAAGGCTGTTTTTACTCCTTCTGAAACAGCAAGCTCAATTACTTGTTCCTGTGTCAATACTTTCAACATTTTTACCTCTCCCGTGTTGACATTTCACTCACAAAGAAATACTTCTTATTAGCATGGAAAACGAAAACTCTTTTATTTTATTTCTGAACCGTTAAATCTGTAATTTCTTTCAGAACTGCGTGCAACCGACAAGCTGAACTTATTTCCGCACATTTCTTTGATCCGGCTGCCTATTGCTTCGTCAACAGAGCAAACCTCGTCTAAATATCGTTCGGAGCTTATTACTGTAGCAAGTCCTTTGTTGTATCGGTAATTAATGATGTCAAATGCAACGCTACGCTCGGCCTGTGAAATTTTTTCTTTTCGAAAAAAATCATCGAGGTATAGCGCATCAATATTCATCAACCCCTTGACGATTTTCTCCTTTGCCTGCCGATCATCGTTTCCCGATAAAGCAAGGATTGCTTTTATCTTCGTCTCCCATATAAAATAGCGTGTAGGGATCTTTTGCTGCATAATAAGATTTCCGACTATTGCGGAGCAAATATGAGTTTTGCCCGAGCCGCTCTGCCCACCAATAAAAAAGCAGCTGCAACCTGTCTGCTCCGTAAATTGCCGTGCCTTATTCAAAATGGTATGCTGCCAATCATTTGCAGCGCAGAAAGTATCAAATGTCATAGTTCGGAGCTTATCTTCCAGCCCGCTTTCACGAATCATTTTTCTTTCTCTTCTAAGTGCCATACACTCACACTCCTTTACACGCTCCTCACCGTCAGCTACGAAATAAACCACACCCTTATTCCGGCACTTAGGACAATCGTAATCTGGAAGTCGTCCCTGTTTCTCGTTATCGGCTCTGCACTGCATTTCGATATAGCTTCCGCGATCAAACGGCTCTCCTACCGCAATTGAGGCCCCGATAATATCAAATAACCGTTCCATACCGCTCTGATGCTCTGTATCGCTCATCTTTTGCCTCCTTGTTCGTCTCATTGGTATAGTTGCCCTCAAAAACCTTTACCGCATTCGAGGGCTTCAGCAGCCAATCAAATCCGCAGCCTTTCCATTGTCCGTTTCTACCGCTTAAGAAATCACTCTGCTCCGCAAGCTCAAAGAGTCTTTGAAAGCCACCGTATTTGTCTGCAACGGCTTTAAGAGACTTCATCGCCTTGCACCGCCTATCCGTAACCTCACGCACCTTAGGCAAGGAAATGCAGACTTGATTAAATGCGGAAACTATCTCGTCACAGTTGCAATTATTCTCGGCTTTTGTCACGGCTTCTGTTGACGAAATAGTATTATTACTCTGATCTACACTAACCTCACCTAACCTAACCTGTGTGTACGACTTGTATACGTCTTGTATACAGGCCGATTCCGGCAAGTTTTTCTCAAGTGACGCATCCATATCGGTCAGTTTCTTTCGCGGAGAGACCTCTTCATAGGATTTATCATTCTGAACTGTCAATCGGCTCAATTCACCCTGAAAAATCGTCGGCTTATATCTGTCGCGCTGTATGTAGTTGTGCATCTTCCAATGCTTAATAACTATTATTCCACTCTCGAAAACGAGAATAAAGCGTTTCGCAATAAGAAGCTTGCAGTCGTCATCAGATGCCCCTATCATCCGCAAAATTTTTCGAGGATTATTCACAAACCCATCGTCATCCGCCCTCATTGCAAGGTGAAAATACAAGGCCTGAGAGGTCAACGGCATATCAAGAAATATGTCGCTGTCGATTATTGCTTTTGTAAACATTCTGCGCTCAGCCATCTGATTCTATCCCCTCATAATCCCTGAGTGCCTTTTTAGCGGCTCTCAGAGTATAAAAATGGCTTCTCGCCGTACGCTCAGTTCTACGAATATACCGCTCAACCTCAAGCCTGTCTCCTGGGAAATAATAGCCTGCTGTATCTGAAAGAATGCAAACTCCTGACCGACGTATCACTTCAACGGCTTTCCGCACCTCACGCTCATTAATTTTAATACGTTTAACAATTTCACAGCGCGACAAAGCATTTTCTTTACCGTAACGCAAAACAGACAGTATTGTGCAATACGGCTCGAGTGTCCATAAGTCGGTCTCTGTCAGCTCTCTTTGCTTCATATTCTTGCCCTCCTCTCGTCAATACGTCTGATGTTGCCGCTCAAATCTGCGCTCTCTCTTTCCGGCTCTTCAAGCACTGCAAGGAGCTTATCAAAGTTGATAAGTCGTTTGCTTCCCACCATAACAGCTGGAATCTGACCTGTGCTAACCATTCGACGAACTGCACGCAGCGTCACAGCGGAGGACGAATCTAACTCGTGCAGAAGCCTGACCGCTTCGGGTATGGTTCGCATTCGTGGAATATTGTTCATTATTTCTCCTCCTTTAGTTCGGCTATAATCGCCTTGATCTTGCTTTTTTCTTCAGTCGTAAGTTCTTTTCTAAGCTTGCGGCTGAAATTTCCGTCAGTAATGCAGAGTCTTTCTGCTATTTGCCAAAGTTTAACCCCTGCATTTGACGCTTCGGATCTAATGTCAAGATTATTCATTACCTCACCCTTTCAAAAATTGTTGTTGACATCGCTGATTTGTTATGATATGATTATAACATAACAACAACAGAAAGTCAACCTATTTGCTATCTCGCTGTTGACAGATATCAAATTTGCTATTTTAAGGAGGCCTTTTTTTGAATGATCTAACAAAAAAACGTATCGGCAAAAGAATTAACGAGTTATTAGCAGAAAATGAAATAATGCAAAAGGAGCTTGCCGAGCATATTGGCGTAACTGCCAATACGGTTTCTTATTACTTAAGCGGTGAAAGATGTCCCGATATCGAAAAGCTGATTGAAATCGCAAAATATTTCGGTGTCACCTCTGATTATTTGCTCGGCATTTCGGATATAAAGACTATAAATACAGATCTCAGAGGGGTCTGCGAATATACAAGATTGAGCGAGACGGCAGTTGAGGTGCTTCACTATAATCTAGGGCAACAATTTCAATTCACCTCAAGCGATGATTACAGTGGAGTGCTTGCCGAGACAGTAAGCCTAATGATCGAAGATTATTATGAAACCCCCGGAACCACAGACAGCCTCTTATCTGTGTTGATTTCATATCCTTATGATTTCGATCTACAGTCAGGAGACGGCCAACAAGTTGTAGATGCAATTAATAATTTTTTCAATTATCATTCAGTTTTTGTTCCTTGTAACAATTTATCAAAAATTTTCGAAAAAATTTATATAGAACAACTTGAATTATCTGTAAAAAGGTTTAAGAATTATGTGTTAAGAAGGTGCCGCCATGTCAACGATAACTAAAAGAGGTAATGCCTATCGCATCAGGGTTTCGGTGGGATATGACATTGAAGGCAAGCAAACCATGAAGTCCATGACATGGAAGCCCGCTTCTGACATGACCCCAAAGCAGATAAAAAAGGAACTTAACCGTCAAGCCGTTATGTTTGAGGAAAAGGTCAAAAGTGGCTTATATATCGGCTCCGATATCAGATTTGCCGACTTTGCAGAGCGTTGGATGAATGAATACGCGGTGAAGCAATTGAGGGCAAAAACAATAGCACAGTATAAAGCTCTGCTACCCCGCATAAACACTGCTATGGGGCATCTGAGGCTTGATAGAATACAACCGCATCATTTGCTGTCCTTTTATGATAATCTCTCAGAGAACGGAATCAGGCTTGACACAAAGTACACTTGCATCGTAAACCTCAAAGAGCTTATCAAAAGCCGAAATTTGACCTTTAATCAAATCGCTTCTATTTGCGGTATATCAGAGCAAAGTGTTTCATCCGCTGCAAAAGGTAACCACATATCCCAGAAAACCGCCGAAGCGATAAGCTCCGCTTTAGATGTTAAAACTGATAAAATATTCAGAACTATAGACAACGAAAGGCGACTTTCCGGCAAGACTATACAACATTATCACCGCCTCATTTCTTCAATCATGAGCACCGCTGTTCAATGGCAGATTATAGGTTCCAATCCCTGCAGCAGAGTAAAGCCACCCAAAGCAGAACACAGGGAAGCAGAATATCTCGATGAGTTCCAGGCTTTTGAACTTCTCCGCTGTCTTGAAAATGAGCCGATAACTTATAAAACATTGTTCACCTTGATTCTATATTCAGGCATGCGCAGGGGCGAAGCATGCGGCTTAGAGTGGTCTGATATTGACCTTGTCAGTGGGGTAGTGGATATAAACAAATCGAGCCTATATCTTCCGCAAAAAGGAATATACGATGACGATACCAAGAATGCGGCATCACGAAGAGTCATTAAGCTCCCCTCTCCCGCTGTTTCCGCTCTAAAAGCATTAAAGACCTACCAATACTCAGAACGTCTGCGGCTCGGCGACCAGTGGCATAATACGAATAAAGTCTTTACTGCATGGAACGGCAAGCCAATTCATCCCGACACCGTTACTGGTTGGTTCAAAAAATTCACCGAGCGGCACAATTTGCCGCCCATCCATGTCCACAGTCTGCGCCATACAAATGCAACGCTGTTGATATTTAATGGCATGGATATCAAAACAGTGTCGCATAGGCTCGGTCATGCTGATGTAGCGACAACAGGCAATATTTACACACATGCGATTAAAACAGCTGATGAAAGAGCCGCCGAAGCCCTTACCGATATTTTCAGCGGCAAAAAGGCAAAAAACGCATAAAAATTAGCTCTGTAATTCCTTAAAAGAATTGCAGAGCTTTTCTGATAATTTGCCGTTTTTAGTACAACAAAGACCAAATAACGACCTAAAGAAAAGAACTCAATCGGTTCTGACATCGAAATCAAGATAAAGAAAAAGCCTCAAACCGTTGTTGCACAACAATTTAAGGCTTGGCGCGCTGCAAGGGACTCGAACCCCTGACCTTTTGGTTCGTAGCCAAACACTCTATCCAGCTGAGCTAGCAGCGCATATGCAATCATTCCTGATTGCCAAAGTATAGTAACACATTCCGCGGCAAAAATCAATACCTATTTCAAAAAATTTTGAAATTTCGGCGGCGGCTGCACAAGTGCCGGGCAAACGATCGGCATTATTTATGATTTTGAACGCTGCAGGCGGTCAGCGGGAGTGCGATATTTATTAAGCAAGGGCAGAAGAATCGTGAAGATAAATATTTTGATTGCATTTCGGTCTGTCTCTCCCTCGGTCTTTCTCGGTTTGATCCTATGAACTTGCGCCGCAGGTGGAATACTTGCTTTCAAGCAAAAACTCCCTCAATCCTGCGGACAGCTCCCTCGAGAGGGAGCCTAAGAGGCGGGCAACAGTTTAATGCTGCGGCATCGTGCAGATTTAGGCGGGCGAACGCAGTTCGCCCCTAACGGCGTTCAATTTACGTTTGCTTGCACTTTTGTATGCCATGTTGCCCTTGACAGAGGACGCCGTTCCCTACAATGTCGCTGAAAGATTGCGGCTTCTTTTGCCTTCCGTTACACAAGGGAGCCTTTAAAGTGCGTGGATTTCGGATTTTACGGATACGGCGTGAATAAATTTTGGGCAAAAAGTGCTTTTTGTGTGTAATTCCGTTATTCATAGATAAAGGAAAGACAACAGCATTTGCGCTCGCTTGAAATTACCAAAACTCACGTCTCAAATCATTTTATTGAGTCTCAGTAGCTTATACGGCAATTTACGACGGGATTCTGCGTTTTTCGTGCTCCGGAACGGTCAAATATGATGATTTCTGATTAATTTTACAAATAAAATGCAAAATTCTTCTTCATTTTGGATTAATTATAGGTTTACAAATAAAAAGAAAAGTGTTAATATATGCAGTGGTGTATTTTAATCACTTTTTTACTCAGCACACTATTTTAGGAGGAAAAAGACTATGGCAAGAAAAATGAAGACCATGGACGGTAACAACGCTGCGGCATATGTGTCCTATGCGTTCACGGAAGTTGCCGGTATCTACCCGATAACTCCGTCCAGCCCCATGGCAGACTACGTTGACCAGTGGTCGGCGCAGGGTCTCAAGAATATCTTCGGCACCACCGTTAAGGTTGCCGAGATGCAGTCGGAGGCAGGCGCAGCCGGCACCGTTCACGGTTCGCTCGCAGCCGGTGCTCTCACCACTACTTACACTGCATCCCAGGGCCTTCTGCTCATGATACCCAATATGTATAAAATCGCCGGTGAGCTTCTCCCCAGCGTTTTCCACGTATCGGCTCGCTGCGTTGCTTCCCACGCACTTAACATTTTCGGCGATCATTCCGATGTTTACGCCTGCCGTCAGACCGGCTTTGCAATGCTTGCAGAGACCAACCCGCAGGAAGTTATGGATCTCGGCGCTGTTGCTCACCTTGCAGCGATCAAGGGCAGAGTTCCCTTCATCAACTTCTTCGACGGCTTCCGCACCTCTCACGAGATCCAGAAGATCCAGATCTGGGACTATGAGGATCTCAAGGAAATGTGCGATATGGACGCTGTTGAGGCTTTCCGCAAGAGAGCTCTCAACCCCGAGCGCCCCGTAATGCGCGGCTCTCACGAGAACGGCGATATCTTCTTCCAGCATCGTGAGGCTTGCAACTCCTACTACGACGCTCTGCCCGCAGTCGTTGAGGAATACATGAACAAGGTCAACGCCAAGCTCGGCACCGACTACAAGCTCTTCAACTACTACGGCGCTCCCGACGCTGAGAATGTCATCGTAGCAATGGGCTCCATCTGCGATGTTGCAGAGGAAGTTATCGACTACCTCACCGCTAAGGGCGAGAAGGTCGGCCTTGTCAAGGTTCGCCTTTACAGACCGTTCTCCGCTGAGAAGCTCGTTGAAGCTATCCCCGCGACCTGCAAGAAGCTCGCTGTTCTTGACAGGACCAAAGAGCCCGGCTCACTCGGCGAGCCCCTGTTCCTTGACGTTGTCGCAGCTCTCGCAGCTACCGGCAGAAGCGATATCAAGGTCATCGGCGGCCGTTACGGTCTCGGTTCAAAGGATACTCCGCCCGCAAGCGTATTCGCAGTTTATGACGAGCTTGCCAAGGACGCTCCCAAGGCTCACTTCACCATCGGCATCAACGACGATGTTACCTATCTCTCACTCGAAGAGAAGGAAGCTCCCAACACCGCAGCCGAAGGCACCATCGAGTGCAAGTTTTGGGGCCTCGGCGGCGACGGCACCGTCGGCGCAAATAAGGACTCCATCAAGATCATCGGCGACCACACCGACAAATTCGTTCAGGCTTACTTCCAGTATGACTCCAAGAAGACCGGCGGTATCACCATCTCCCATCTTCGTTTCGGCGACAGCCCGATAAAGAGCCCCTACTATATCAATAAGGCCGACTTCGTTGCCTGCCACAACCCCTCCTATGTTGAGAAAGGCTACAAGATGGTCAACGATGTTAAGCCCGGTGGCGTATTCCTCATCAACTGCCAGTGGGATGCCGACGAGCTGAGCGCAAAGATGCCCGCAGAGGCAAAGCGCTACATCGCAAAGAACAACATCCAGCTCTACACCGTTAACGCTATCGACCTTGCCGCCAAGATCGGCCTCGGCAAGCGTACCAATACCGTCCTTCAGTCAGCATTCTTCTCACTCTCCAAGGTTCTGCCCGAGGCTGAGGCTATCGGCTACATGAAGGAGAAGGCCCAGAAGTTCATGAAGAAGGGCAAAGAGATAGTCGAGATGAACGAGAAGGCTATCGACGCCGGCGCTACCGCATATGTCAAGATCGACGTTCCCGCCGACTGGGCAGACGCAGTTGACGCCCCCGTATCCGTCACCGAGAACGGCCCCGCAAAGCTCGTTAAGATGGTTGACAGCATCATGAAGCCGGTCGGCCTCATGAACGGCGATTCGCTGCCCGTATCCGCATTCGTTGACCATGCAGACGGCACCTTCGAGCAGGGCGCATCAGCCTTCGAGAAGAGAGGCGTTGCAGTCATGGTTCCCGAGTGGGACGGCGCAACCTGCGCTCAGTGTAACCAGTGCTCCTATGTCTGCCCGCACGCCACCATCAGACCTTATGCTCTGACCGAGGAAGAGGCTGCCAACGCCCCCGCCAACGCTATCATCGTTGACAAGAAGGGCAAGGGCAAGGGTGTTTACAAGTACACCCTCGCTGTTTCTCCCCTCGATTGTATGGGATGCGGCGTTTGTATCGGCGTTTGTAAGACCAACTCCCTCAAGATGGTTCCCAGAGAGAGCCAGGACGCTATGCAGCCCGTATTCGACTACATGGTCGAGAACGTCTCCGTCAAGGAAGACCTCGCTGACAACACCGTTATCGGCAGCCAGTTCAAGACTCCGCTGCTTGAGTTCTCCGGCTCCTGCGCCGGCTGCGCCGAGACTTCATATGCTCGCCTTATCACCCAGCTCTTCGGCGACAGAATGTATATCTCCAACGCTACCGGATGCTCCTCCATTTGGGGCGGCCCCGCAGCAACTTCACCCTACACCACCGACAAGAACGGCCACGGCCCCGCATGGGCAAACTCCCTCTTCGAGGATAACGCAGAGCACGGCTTCGGCATGTATCTCGGCCAGAACGCTATCCGCAACAGCCTGATAGCCAAGGTCAAGACCGTCTCCGAGGCAGAGTGCGCCCCCGAGGAGCTCAAGGCTGCCGCCAAGGCATACCTTGACACCGTCAACGACGGCGAGGCAAACGGCGCAGCCACCAAGGCTCTCGTCGCTGCTCTTGAAGGCGTTGACTGCGACACCTGCAAGTCCATCCTTGAGAATAAAGAATACCTTGCCAAGAAGTCCGTATGGATCTTCGGCGGCGACGGCTGGGCATACGATATCGGCTTCGGCGGCGTTGACCACGTCCTCGCTTCCGGTGAAGATGTCAACATCATGGTCTTCGACACCGAGGTTTACTCCAACACCGGCGGACAGGCATCCAAGGCTTCCAACATCGGCCAGGTCGCTCAGTTTGCGGCAGCCGGAAAGTCCGTTGCCAAGAAGAGCCTTGCAGAGATAGCAATGAGCTACGGCTATGTCTATGTCGCTCAGATCGCTATGGGCGCCAACATGAACCAGACCATCAAGGCTTTGACCGAGGCTGAGGCTTATCACGGCCCGTCGATCGTCATCGCTTACGCACCCTGCGAGATGCACTCCATCAAGGGCGGCATGACCAACTGCCAGAACGAGATGAAGAAGGCTGTTGACAGCGGCTACTGGAATATGTTCCGCTTCAACCCCGCGCTCAAGGCAAAGGGCGAGAATCCCTTCACCATCGACAGCAAGCCCGCCACCGCGAGCTACAGAGACTTCATCATGAACGAAGCACGTTACTCATCACTCACCCGCTCCTTCCCCGAGAGAGCCGAGAAGCTCTTCACCCTCGCGGAGAAGACCTCAGTTGAGAGATATGAGCACCTGCTCCGCCTCAAGGATCTCTATGCCCCCAAGGCTGACTGATCCCCTGCTGAGTGATCAATAAATAACGCATCCCCTGCCGTCAGCAATGGCGGTAGGGGATGTTTCATTATATAATATGTATTTATCTTTTAAGGCTGTCGATCATTTCGATAAGGTCGATATAAAACGCCTGAGTCTGCGCCGCGTCGGCGTTGAGCCCTATCACCGTGCCGTGGTCGCCGCTCCTTGTGGGCGCGACCTGCCACACTCCCCGCTTGACATCCTTTAGCTGCGGCGGGAATTCGGCGTATTCAACGTGCGGCTCGTTGCTCGGGTATTTTGCCGACACCACGCTCACCAAGCCGTCATTCGGCCGCCACGATTCGTCGATGACTATGCCGCCCGCGGTCATACCCTTGTATGCGCCCATCGCAAGCGCAAACGGGTAGAGTATCGGCAGTGTGCCGGAAACGGGCACCTGGATATTTATCAGCGAGCTGTCAACGGTCGTGCAGTAGGAATACGAGAAATAATAGATATCGTCAACGGTGCGGATGCGTTTATTCAGCTCGGCTGCGCCGTCGGGCGAGAGGTCGTAGGCGGCGTGATCTCTGCCTGACTCCGTGACAGCCTTGATGGCGCTCTCGGCCTCCTTTTCGCTGCCTGCAGCGGAGTTGATGCCGAATTGGTCGAGCTTGAAGTCATAGATTCCGTCAACGGGCGAGCTGATGTCCGCAACCCCGAAGCAAAGGCGGGCAAGCATTTCGGTGGTATCCGTTATGCCCACAACGCCGCCGACCGAATCAAGCACCTCGGTGAGCGAGGAGCCGTTATGCGGGGCGCAGAGGGTTATGACGCTGTTGACCCAATCACCCTTGCCGCCGGTGAAAAGCGGCGAAGTCTCGCTGCCGCTCGCCGCCCGCTCAGCCTCGTCGCCGTAGGCAAGCAGCGAAGCCAAAAGCCGAACCGTTGCTCCGCCGAAGCTGTGACCGACAAGATTTATCTTAATGCGCTGACCGCCGTTTTTCTTGTCGCCCCAGCCCTCAAACATTGCGCTGTATGACCTGCCGTAGCGGGCGTGGTTATGCTCCGCCGAATGCGCCGCGCCGTAATCGACCGTTGAGCCTGTCAGCATGGCGTACAGCTCGCAGGCTCTGTCCCACGCGCTCGATATCGGGCCGACGCTCGGCATATAGACCTCATAGCCTTGAGCGGTCAGGTACTGCTTCAGGTCAAAGGTGCCGCCGCCCCAATACTGGACGGTCTTGTTTATCCCCTCGCCCTCGCCCCAGCCGCCGAGACCGTGGACAAAAACATAGGGGTACTCCACCTTGCCGCCGTTCAGCGCCCACCAC
>ULWZ01052133.1_pt1 | contig 17041 bp, 13 predicted proteins | sample 1960811 | NCBI WGS metagenome assembly ULWZ01 (sample SAMEA4835825, study PRJEB28245) | human gut metagenome | biome: gut microbiome; material: fecal sample | place: Denmark | collected 2008 | reverse complement strand
GCGTCCCCTCCAACGGCGTAAACCACACCGCCGAGCCAGTGGACACCGAATACAGCTATACGCCGCAATACAAAGTTACACGCCAAGGCAGCCTGGTGGCTATCATCGCCGCCGGATCATTCTACCAAAAAGGCGAAAACGTGGCCGAAATACTCGCCGCCAAAGGCATCAACGCCACCCTTATCAACCCCCGCTACCTCAACGCCGTCGATGCCGAGACGCTCAACTCGCTCAAGGCCGAACACCGCCTCATAGTCACCCTCGAAGACGGCTGCAAAGACGGCGGATTCGGCGAACGCATAGCTTCATACTACGGCACCTCGGACATGAAAATCCTGGTAAGCGGCGTCAAAAAGGACCTGTACGACCGCTACAACCTGCGCCAACTACTCGCCGACAACCGTCTGCTCGACGAGCAAATAGTCGATGACATCCTCGCCATAATAAAGTAATCAAACAATGTACGTACCTTTGCACACAACGACAACACCGTACTCGACATTAGGCACAGCCACACCATATACACAGCCATGACCATCGAACATATCGCAATAACCACTGCCGACATCGACCGCCTAAGACGATTCTACAGCACATACTTCGGCATGGAAGCCGAAGCCGAAATCATCGGCTCGACCGGCTCACGCATCACATTCATGCACTCGCCCGACGGAGGTGCACGCATCGAACTGATGCAAAAGCCCCAAACCGCCGACCGGCCGGTCGTTCCACCTCTCGGACAAGCCGATGCCCAATCCGGCGAGCGACCCGCCACCACGCCCTGCGGACAAACCGGTACCCCACCCTGCGGATACGCACACCTCGCATTTGCCGTCGGCAGCGAAGACGCCGTCAGCGCCCTCATCCAACGCCTTGCAGCCGCCGGCGTGACCATCCTCCGTCAGCCGAAGCGCACCCCCTCCGGCACCCTCCTCGCCACCATCGCCGATCCCGACGGCAACCCCCTCGAAATCGTCCCCTAAACCACCATCTCCCCGACCGAGCGGCTTGGCCTTATTCATAACTATTTGATTTACAGACTAATTTTACAGATTTTGAAGACAAGAACAACCCGCCACTTGACGAATTATTCGTGTATTTATTTTACAGAATTTCAAGTTTTTGTCGCCACTCGCCGCATTATCCAATTTCCGCAAATTTGAAGCCGTTAGACTCCGCATGATTCAGTGCCGCACCTCAATCAAAAATGCTTTTTCCGAAAATTACATGTTTTTTTGAAAAAACCGTGGAGCTCTACACATTCATATTTTCAGGAATTTGCCAATCCGAATTTCGGCAATCGAGGGTGGATATTTTTTTTGGCGAACAAAAAAACTTTTGCTACCTTTGTGGGCGAAAAGATAGCACACAAATGATTGTAACTGACATACGATATTACTATTATTGCCGTTATGGCCGATTTTACGGACACAACGATGCGGGATATCGTGTGTAAACAATCACAGCGTTTACTATTCGCCCGAGCCGACTAAGGCTCATTTTTTGAGGTAAGACAACCACGACATCCCGCACGCCGCAAAGCATGCGGGATGTTTTTTTCAAGAACAATTTTTTAGATACATAACCGACAAAACGATTCGGCACATGGCCGACCCACAACGTAAATAATGACACAACACACCGGCATAGAGACAAACATCAGCGACACGATGCCGCTTCGCGTAGCCATACAGGGCATCGCCGGATGCTTCCATGACGCGGCCATGCGCCGATATTTTATCAATTCACAGCGGCCGGTTGTTCCCGTCGAATACGAGAGCTTCGAGCAGGTGGTGCACGCCGTCACCGAGGGCCAAGCCGAATATGGCGCTATGGCCATAGAAAACACCATTGCCGGACCGCTGCTGCCTAACAACGAGTTGCTGCGCACCAACGCGGTACACATCGTGGGCGAACACAAAATGCGCATCAGCCACGCGCTGCTGGCTCTGCCCGGCGACCGACTTGAGGACATCAACGAGGTGCGCTCTCACCCCATGGCCATCATGCAGTGCGACCGCTTTCTCAAGGCGCACCCCCAATGGCGCGTAACCGAGGTATTCGACACAGCCGGAGCGGCACGCGACCTCTTCGAAGACTATTCAGACGACCGGCACTTGGCCGCCATAAGCCCCGTCAGCGCCGCATTGAACTACGGTCTGAAGGTGCTTGCCGACGGCATCGAGACAAACAAGCACAACTACACACGATTTTTGATTGTAGCTCCCGGCGCCGAGGCCGAGGCTGCCGCCGATGCCGACAAGGCGTCAATAGTCTTCTCGCTACCGCACACCGAGGGGTCATTGTCCAAGGTGCTGACCGTGCTGGCACTATACGATATGAACATGACCCGTATCCAGTCGATGCCCGTCATCGGACGCGAATGGGAGTACCGCTTCTACATAGATTTGACATTCAAAGACATACAGCGTTGCCGACAGGCACTTGACGCCGCTCGTCCGCTGATGAACGACCTCAAGGTTTTGGGCTTATACAAAGACGCCCCGACGCCCGAAATATAAACCGCAACACAAATCATGAACGACATAGACATACACCCGGCAGACCGCGTAGCCTCCGTGCGCGAGTACTATCTGCAACGTAAGATGCGCGAAGTGGCCCAACTCAACGCCGCCGGCGCCGACATCATTTCCTTAGGTATCGGAGGCCCGGATATGCCACCGCCACAAGCGGCCATAGACACACTATGTTCCCAAGCACGACGCCCCGACACACACGGATACCAATTAGCCTCGGGACTGCCCGAGATGCGCCGCGCTTTTGCACGCTGGTACGGCCAACGTTTCGGCGTCACCCTCGATGCGGATAGCGAAATTATGCCGCTGATAGGCTCTAAGGAGGGTATTATGCACATCTCACTGACATTCCTTAACCCCGGCGACGGCGTACTGCTGCCCAACCCGGGATACCCGACATACACGTCCGTCAGCCGCCTCGTAGGCGCCGACATCCGCTACTACGACCTGCTCGAAGACCGCGGATGGACCCCGGACTTCGATGCGCTGGAACATGCCGACCTGTCCGGCGTCAAAATCATGTGGACCAACTATCCGAATATGCCCACCGGCGCCCCGGCATCACGCGAATTATTCGAGCGCCTCGTAGACTTCGGACGGCGACACAACATCCTAATCATCAACGACAACCCCTACAGCTTCATACTCAACGACAATCCGCTGAGCATCCTCTCCGTACCCGGTGCCAAGTACATCGCCATCGAAATGAACTCGCTGTCCAAGAGCCACAATATGGCCGGATGGCGTATGGGAATGCTCGCCGCCAAAGCCGAATATGTCGCATGGATACGCCGCGTCAAGAGCAACGTTGACTCCGGACAATTTGCCCCGATGATGTCGGCCGTGACGGATGCCCTCGCAGTCGGCGACGAATGGTACGCCCAACTCAACGCCACCTACGCCGAACGCCGCGCCATAGTCGATAGGATAGCCACGGCACTGGGCTGCACCTTCGACCCGGCACAGCGCGGAATGTTCGTATGGGCGCGCATCCCCGAGACAGAGCCTTCGGCCGAAGCCATGGCCGACCGCATACTCGACCAAGCACGCGTATTCATCACCCCGGGCAGCATCTTCGGCTCAAACGGCGACCGATACATTCGCCTGTCGCTGTGCGCCAAGCCGCATAACCTGCAACGCGCCCTCGACCGCATCCAACAATTATCCAACAGCTAAAACCGCCAATATGAAAGATATACAACCCTTAGGAATCGAAGGAACCACCGGACCCGGCCCGGTCATCATCGCCGGCCCGTGCAGCGCCGAGACACGGCAGCAAGTACTGGACACGGCACGCCGCCTCGCCGCACAAGGCGTACACATATTCCGCGCCGGCATCTGGAAGCCGCGCACACGCCCCGGAGGCTTCGAAGGCATAGGCGCCGACGGCCTCCAATGGCTCAAGGAAGTACGCCAAACCACCGGAATGGCCGTAGCCACCGAAGTGGCCAATCGCGAACACGTCCGCCAGGCCCTCGATGCCGGGCTTGATATGCTGTGGATAGGCGCTCGCACCACAGCCAACCCATTCGCAATGCAAGAAATCGCCGATGCACTCTCCGAAGCCGGCGCCGACATCCCCGTACTGGTCAAGAACCCCGTCAATCCCGACCTGGAACTGTGGATAGGCGCTCTCCAACGCCTATACAACGCCGGAATACACCGCCTGGGTGCAATACACCGCGGATTCAGCGCCTACGGCCCGCACCTATACCGCAACCTTCCCCAGTGGCACATACCCATCGAGCTGCGCCGCCGCTACCCGGCACTGCCAATCATCTGCGACCCCAGCCACATGGGAGGCAAACGCGAACTGGTGGCACCGCTGTCACAGGAAGCCCTCGATATGGGATTTGACGGCGTAATCATCGAAAGCCACTGCAACCCCGATGACGCGCTCTCGGACAAAGCCCAGCAAATCGAGCCGGAAGTCCTCGGCTTCATCCTCGACACTCTCACCATTCGTCGGCAGAAACAATCCACCGAAAACCTGCGCCTGCTGCGCCACGAAATCGACCGCTTGGACAACGACCTACTCGAAGTCCTGGCCCGCCGCATGCGCGTATGCCGCGACATCGGCATGTACAAAAAGGAGCATAGTATGCCCGTACTGCAAACCGGACGCTTCGACGACATCATGCACTCGCGCGTGGCCACAGCCGTCGAAATGGGCATGAGCGCCGACTTTATGCGCACCGTACTCGCCGCAATACACGAAGAATCCGTCCGACAGCAAATCGAAATCCTCAATCGCCGCTAAAATTCACAGCGGATTACAAAGGATTACAAACACCCCACCACAAAACGACACACCTACAACAATGAAAATACTGATACTCGGCGCAGGCAAGATGGGCTCCTTCTTCTGCGACCTGCTGTCCTTCGAGCACGAAGTCGCCGTATACGATACCGACCCGCAACGCCTGCGCTTCACCTTCAACTGCCAACGCTTCAGCGACCTCGAAGAAATACGCGACTTCGAGCCGCAACTCGTCATCAACGCCGTTACCGTCAAATACACCATCGACGCCTTCCGTCAAGTAATGCCCCTGCTGCCGCCGGCGTGCATACTCAGCGACATAGCATCTGTCAAAACCGGCCTGCCCGAATTTTACGCTACTTGCGGACACCCCTTTGCCTCCACCCACCCCATGTTCGGCCCCACTTTCGCACGACTGGACAACCTCGGCGACGAAAACGCCATCATCATCGCCGAAGGCGACCACCTCGCCAAAGTCTTCTTCCGCGACATCTACAGCCGCCTGCACCTCCATATCGAAGAATACACCTTTGCCGAGCACGACACCACCATCGCCTACTCGCTGTCCATACCCTTTGCCTCCACCCTGGTCTTCGGCGCCGTCATGAAACACCAAGACGCCCCCGGCACCACATTCAAGCGGCACATGGCCATAGCTCGCGGTCTGATGAGCGAAGACGACTACCTACTCACCGAAATCCTCTTCAACCCCCACACCCCCGAACAGCTACGCGCCATCCGCGCCAAGCTCGCCGAACTCTCCGCCATCGTCGAGTCAGGCGATGCCGCCGCCCTCCGCAACTTCCTCGACCAAGTCCGCGAAAACATCGCCTAAGCCACACACTCTCCGCTCATTTTCAGGCCTCATATACCTGCGCACTATATACTTTTTCGGCGCTTTCATACCTGCGCACTATGCACATCACCTTACGATGGCAAACTTGCGAACCATCAATATCATAGAGCGCACGCCTGTAAGCCCTCGGCAATAAACGCCTCAAAATGTGTCTACAATTGCCATATCGCCCGGCTACACACAACGGCAACTTATAGGATTAAGAGAAAACGGCAAAGAGCACATTGCACGTATATTCGTCAGCGCCAAAGCGATGAACAGCGGCATGACAACCAAGTAAAGACATGGCACCGCATCCGGCGACCATAATTTTCCCAATAATATGCTTTGTACCGAGCAGGAGGAACGAAGCTCCTCATGCGCCGGTGCATCTCATTCTCAGATAAACAGCGGAATTAAATCATTTCACGCGTTAATAGACATTTCAACCCGCTCGATTACTCGTCCGACGAATCGACTTATTTCAAATCCACTTGTCAAAACGCGGCGCAAACATGTCGATGTCGCGCTGTGGAAGGCCTTGTTTCCGAGCTTCATTGCGCCACGATTTCATTGCATCCCTTACGTTATTGATAATGCCTTGAGCTTTCGCTGAGGACAGCATATAATCTCCGGCTGACTCCAATAGTATATCAATGTTGGATTCACTTGTATTGCGGTTAATCAGTAGGCTCTGTGAGCCGGAGAGCGTTGGATTGATGTCGTATGCCGGTGAAAGTTCCCAGCCTTTGCGTGTCAAAAGAAAACCGTGATTGCGGAAGTGATCGTCGGAATTTCCGACAATGATGTAGAATGCCACCCGACGATATAGTTCTTCAAGATTCTGCTCAACATTACAGCCGTGTTGAACAATGAAATCAACAATGTCTGTATAGCCATAACCGGTGGTTTCATTGTCACCATCGGTCAGTCCGAGGAGAGTTAATGCGGATGCGAAATGTATTCGTTTGCCATAAGTCGTCCGATCAAATCGTTTTGAAAGTAGAATATGATACTTATCACCGTCAATCGTGCGTGTTTCCGCAACATTCAACCCGGCTTTCCGTCCCATGACATGACAGAAGTGTTCCCATTGTGCCACATCGTAATCATCTTTTCGAGAGGGGAATTTAGCGACAGTCTGACTTCCGTCCTCATCAATGACAGACGCTTTGGGTCTGGCACCTCCAAGTGATGTACCCGGATGCAATAGCTGTGCCAGCCATTTTTTTGAGGGCAACAGGTGTTTTTCCTCGCTGGCTTCAATCTCATGCGCAGCGTGCATCAGTTCTCTGACATTTGCCAATGGCGGGACACGAAGACTTGCCTCACAGTTGATGAATTTGCCTGCGCGAGTATCGGCAAATCGAAAACCACCCATGCGCGAAGTATCATCGACACCCATAAGGTAATCGAAAGAGGTAAGACGGCGCACGGTTCTTTTCTCATCGGCAGCAGCAATCTGTTCCCGTCTGTTCAACAATGTGCGTCCCCAGCGGTCAGGCAGAGCGTCAGAGAAGCATGCGAATATGTCTCGTTCAGAGCGTGCGTATTGCGTTCCCGTATAATTTTGTAAATCATCACTGAGAAATATATCTCCATACTTTGCAAGCCATTCATTGTCAAAGGAAAAACCGTATATTTCATTACCGCGCACAGAATCGCACGATAATTCACCAATCAACAGAGGCTTATCAAGCCAATCAAAGTCGGCATATACAAACAGTTTCTGCATGGCTTAATCTTTTTTCGAGGCACGGGTGCGATGTTTGAGACTTAAATCCTGCAAGTTGCGTCCGAGAGTGTCTTCTTTAGCAATTAGAAGGAGATCTTCATCAAGTTGAAGAACGTAAAGGACACGAGCATATATGCCGATTGAGACTGTAGGAGCACCTTTCTCAATGCGATTTACTGTCAACGGCGAACATGTCGCACGTTCTGCAACCTGAGCGATTGAGAGGTTGCGACGCAACCGAGCAAGCTTAATCTGCTCGCCCATGATAGCCATCTTTTGCTCCAGTTTCCGAGGCAACTTGGTACCCATTGTGTTCTTTGCCATACTCAATATATCTTTTAATGCCGCAAAGTTAGTAAAAATATTTATTATATGATATATTGAGCAACCAAAACATTACATAATCGTCAGAGACACACGCCTTCTAAGCCCCTCGTAGAATCGGAACATTATGCTGTGCCGAATTCGCACTTGCCACTTGACTCTATGATAGATTTCGGGCACATGTATTTACGGTCAGTTCAGAAGTTTCTGGAGTTCTTCACACAGCTTGTCTGTAAGGGGAGTATAGTAGCCGTAAAAGTCCTGGGGACGTATGTACTCGGCATCCCTGAATGTCGTAGTATTCGAAGAGGTCGTATTAGTCGTACTACGGGATCCTCCGGACCAATACGAGCGATTGAAACGATAATAATAGTTGGTACCACCGTGTCCGCTGTAGCCGGTATTAGTGGTAGACCGGGAAGAACCTTGTTCAAGAATCTGCTCATCAGCGATTTTCACCGACTGAAAGTTGTTAAGCTGTTTGGCGTAGGGTATCTCGCCATTATTCAGTTGCGTGGCTATATATGTGAGAATCCACGCGGCCTCATCGCTACCATTAAATGTGTTGAATCGTTCCTTGTTCCAGGGGTCAATCCACAAGATATCCTTGTCGTTAGGGTTTAGTTTATATTTCATTACCCCATTTTCACAATAGTTATAAATTCCATCTATGCTATACCCAAGACTCAATTTTCTAGGAAGTATTTCCTCTGATTGAAGATCGCTGTATCCAACGTGGAACTGGCACAATAATGAACCTGAGCGAAGATCTATAAATTTGAAAATGACCGATATAACGTTATTGTTTTTTTCAAAACAACCAGCATATTCCAATTCTTTTATGATTTCATTATTCAGCCCCTCTGTATACACATTACATATTTCTTCTCCTTCACCACGCCAATTACTAGGATACGGACGCCAATCATTCTTTTTTATTCTTTTAGACAGGAACTTATCACGCTCTTTATTGTCTTTAAAGGAGAAGATACCCATCGTGCTAGGCCTAGCATATCGAACGAAATCGTTAAAATCTATTCTAGTAGCCTCTCCCTTCAAGTTTGTAGCCATATCAGGGTTTGAGAACTCAAGCCATGATACATCAAGAAGAATGTCTGCGCCGGACTTTTGCGTAATTGCTTTGGGTGTTGTGGCACCTTCTACGAGTGTGTGGTCAAGAACATCAAGACCAAGCATTCCTAACTTATATTCGATTGTGCGTATAAAGTCAGCATCGCCGCATTTATCAGGAATACGAACTACGATTTTAGGCCGCCTCGTTTTATTGAGGGCTGTTTTTAGCCTTGCTGTAGGAGACGAGGTCGTTTTTACCGGCTCATATTCGATATGAATTTTGGGCATATTAAAAGTTCCACAAAGGTGATATACCGGGAGCATCACGTCTATTCCGACTTGATCCGGTGAAAGTTTCACCAATTTATCGTTCTCGTCGAAATAATCATAGACGATATATCCGTCACCGACAGAGGGAGTATAGGCGTAAGGTTCTCTGGCGGAGATTGGCAGACTGAGCATGAGCGTAAGGAGAAGCAGTAGCAGCGTTTTCATTTTTATCACTTGTTTTTTGCTTTGATTTACAGCAAAGCGATTCGTGCACTATAGATTTCTCCTGATTCGTGCGAATACAAAAAAAAGCGTGAGAATCTGTACTTGTTGCACGTCCGTCTGTCGGAGGCTTCTCGCATTGCCTATTGGAGTCGGACGGCAAACCTGCAGAAGCCCACGCTTGTATATGCAACAATACCTGACACCACTGCCTTCGCAGTGGATTATATCAGGGACATATATTACATATCCACGGGCATCTACTGTTGCCTCGCCCTTGTCTCCAATCAGAATTTTGCGAGAATTGCCGATAATCAAGAAACGATGCGTCGAGTAAACGCTTTCTATTATGTCTATGCAGCCCCACCCCGCGTGATCCCTGACCGGGCTTCTGCGGTTCGGTCTGCACCTGCAAATTTAGCTATTTTTCCTGATTTGAAGAAGATGCGGCAAAAAGTTTTTTTTGCAGCATGGCATGTCGTGCGGCTATTGCGTGGCACGCGAAAAAAGTGTAAATTTGCAGTTTAGAATGTCGGACGCCGTGATATACGGAGATGTCCGACCGCACTTATACGACCTCATAGGACTATCATGGCAGAAGATATAGACGACAAAAAGGCTACAGACACAAGCGGTAAGCCCGACTTGGCGGAGGGCAAGCCGGAGACCGCAGCAAGTATGCCGGACGGTGCGGACTTGTTCGCACCGGAGACGGGCGAAGCGCCCGAGGCAGCGGATTATGACGAGGGTAAGATTCGCACTCTCAGTTGGAATGCGCATATACGTATGCGCCCCGGTATGTATATCGGCAAACTGGGCGACGGCACCGCTTCGGACGATGGCATCTACGTGCTGCTCAAGGAGGTGGTGGACAACTCGGTGGACGAGTTCCGCATGAACTTCGGCAAGCAGATATTCATCGACGTCACCGAGACAACGGCCACGATACGCGACTTCGGCCGCGGCATCCCCCTGGGCTCGGTCATCGATGTGTCCAATAAGATGAACACCGGCGGCAAGTACGACAGCGAGGTCTTCAAGAAGTCCGTGGGTATGAACGGCGTAGGTCTGAAGGCCGTCAATGCGCTATCCTCATCGTATATCATCCGCAGTATCCGCGACGGCAAGTCCCAGAGCGCCACATTCTGCCGTGGCGAATTGGTGGAGTCGTCGCCGTTGGAGGATACCGACGAGCCCAACGGCACCGAAGTCACCTTCACCCCCGACTCGCAACTATTCCGCAATTATGCTTTCCATGAGGAGTTTATCATCCCCATGGTCAAGAATTATACCTACCTGAATACAGGATTGGCCGTAGTGTTCAACGGCCGACGTTACAGCAGCCGCAACGGCCTGCTGGACCTGCTGCGCGACAATATGTCCAAAGATCCGCTGTATCCGCCGATACACCTCAAAGGCTTTGACATCGAAGTCGTCATCACCCACGCCAATCAGTACGGCGAGGAGTATTACTCCTTTGTCAATGGGCAGCATACCACCCAGGGCGGCACACATCTGACAGCGTTCAAGGAGGCCGTATCGCGCACCATTAAGGAATATTTCGGCAAAAATTTCGAATACTCGGACATACGCACCGGACTTGTCGCCGCCGTAGCCATCAACGTCCAAGAACCGCAATTCGAGTCGCAGACCAAGGTCAAACTTGGATCAAAAGACATCAAAGAAGGCGGACCGACGGTGGCCAAATTCGTAGGCGACTTTATCAAACGCGAATTGGACAACTACCTGCACCGCAACCTTGACGTAGCCGATGTCATCCTGCACAAGGTACAGGAAAGCGAGCGCGACCGCAAGGCAATGTCCGGCATCACACGCAAGGCACGCGAAAAAGCCAAAAAAATTAACTTGCACAACGAGAAGCTGTTGGACTGCACGGTGCATTACAGCGACACGCGCGGCGATGCCGAACTGAAGGCCGCCACCTCGATATTTATCACCGAGGGCGACAGTGCCGCCGGCTCCATCACCAAGATACGTAACGTCAAGACTCAGGCCGTGTTCTCGTTGCGAGGCAAGCCGCAGAACACCTACGGGTTGACACAAAAGGTTGTGTACGAAAACGATGAGTTCAACCTGCTGCAAGCCGCTCTCAACATCGAGGACGGCATAGACGGGCTTCGCTACAACAACGTCATCATAGCCACCGATGCCGATGTCGACGGAATGCACATACGTCTGCTACTCATAACTTTCTTCCTGCAATTCTTCCCAGACCTTATACGCCGGGGGCACCTCTACGTATTGCAGACACCGCTGTTCCGCGTACGCGACAAAAACAAGATACGTCGCGGCGCACGTGGCAAAGGCGCCAAAAAAGACGACAAAACAGATGGCACGCCCGACACAATATACTGCTACAGCGACCAAGAGCGCATCGATGCCATCGAGCACTTCGGGGCAGCGGCCGAAATCACACGATTCAAAGGCCTCGGCGAGATTTCGCCGGAAGAGTTTCGCGGATTTATCGACCCGGACATGCGCGTCGACCGCGTGACCATGCGCAAGGAAGACCGCGTAGCCGAGCTCCTGGACTTCTACATGGGCAAAAATACTATGGAGCGTCAGGGATTTATCATAGACAACCTTGTAATAGAAGACGATGCAGAAATCTCCTGAGACCATACAACAGGCCGAACCGCCCAAGCGCATTGCGCTTATGGCCGGATCTTTTGATCCGTTCACAATAGGGCACGCCTCCATAGTCGAGCGCGGCCTGGCACTCTTTGACGAAGTGGTGGTGGCCGTGGGGCAACACCCGGACAAGCCGCATACAGACGCCGGCGAACGCGCCGATGCAATAGCCGCCATTTACAGCGACCAACCTCGCGTACGCGTCATCGTGTCACGTCAATTGACAGCCGACACCGCTCGCGAAGTGGGCGCCCGCTTCCTGCTGCGCGGCGTACGCAGCGTACGCGACTTCGAGTACGAACGCGATATGGCCGACGTCAACCGCGAACTCGGCGAAGGACTCGAGACGGTGCTGCTCACCGCCCTGCCCCACCTGTCGGCGGTATCCTCCTCCGTAGTGCGCGACATCGCATCCTACGGCAAGGACGTCAGCCAATACCTGCCCGAACCATCGTCCGCTCAGTCAACGTCGGCGACAGACAACGGCATCAGATAGGACACAAAAAACAAGACAAAACAACACGACACTATGAAAAAGATACTCTTGGCTTTGGCCGTCGCGGCACTCATTACTCCGGCCGCACTTCTTTCCGGCGGCCAGACACGCCTCCTCACCCCGGCACAAAAACTGCAATACGCCGAGACCATCATCGAGAACTATTACGTGGACACCGTCGCTTCGGACACGCTTGTCTCGGAAGCAATACGCGCAATGCTGCACACTCTTGACCCTCATTCCGAGTACAGCACTCCCGAAGAAACCAAAGAATTGACCCAACCCCTCGAAGGTCATTTCTCGGGCATAGGCGTGCAATTCAACATCCTGCGCGACACCGTGTGCGTGGTACAGACCACTGCCGCCGGACCTTCCGAGAAAGTGGGCATACTGCCGGGCGACCGAATCATCTACGTCAACGACACCATATTCACCCATCCCAAAATGGACAACAGCGAAGTGCGTGCACGTCTTCGCGGCCCCAAAGGGTCGGTGGTTAACATCAAAGTTAAGCGCGGCACATCACCCGAGCTCATAGACTTCCGCATCGTACGCGACGATATCCCCGTGTACAGTGTCGATGCTGCATATATGGTTACGCCCGATGTGGGATACATCCGCGTGATACGCTTTGCCGAGGAGACACCCAAGGAAGTCGAAAAAGCCATCTCCGGGCTCAAGAAAAAAGGCATGGAGAACCTCATCCTTGACCTAGAAGACAACGGCGGAGGCTTTCTCGGCGCTGCCTACGGACTTGCATCACAGTTCCTCAAACCGGGCCAAATGGTGGTATATACCCAAGGCAACAAGATGCCGCCGCAATACTTGCGCGTCGAGAACCGCGGCCTCAGCGGAATGCTCATCGGAGCGCCCAAAGCGGCCGACATTGACCGCCTCGTCATTATGGTCAACCAATACTCGGCATCAGCCTCCGAGATTGTTTCCGGAGCAATACAGGACAATGACCGCGGCCTCATAGTGGGACGCCGCACCTTTGGCAAAGGCCTGGTACAGCGTCCGTTCCCATTCCCGGACGGCTCGATGATACGCCTGACCACCTCGCGCTACTACACCCCCTCGGGGCGACTAATCCAAAAGCCATACAAGCGCGGCGAGAGCGAGGCCTATCGTCTGGACATGCTCACGCGATATACCTCCGGTGAGCTTTTCAGCGCCGACTCGATACACTTTGACGAAAGCCTCAAGGCCAAGACCTTAGTCAACGGACGCACCGTCTACGGAGGCGGCGGCATTATGCCCGATGTCTTTGTGCCCGTGGACACGTCGTTGTATTCGACATACTACCGCGACTTGGTGGCACGCGGAACCCTCAATCGTACCGTCACAGACTATATCGACGCCCACCGCGCCGACATTCGCCGCCAATATGCGGACGAAGACGCCTACTATGCCGGCTTCGAAGTACCCCGAGAGCTGATAGATTCCTTGGTGGCCGGAGGCGAGCGCGACAGCATCACTTATGACGAAAAGGGGCTGGAAACCTCGCGCCCCATGATTGAAGGCATCATACGCGGCCTCATAGCCCGCGACATCTACACCAACGGATGCTATATGCGCGCCGTCAATCGCCTCAACCCCGTATTCCGCCGCGCACTCGAAGTAATTACGAACGAGGAAGAATACAACAAGTACCTCGGAGTGAAGCCCTAACCCCTCAAAAATGGTCCAACTTAACACATACCACACAATGATAGACACTAAAAGTATCCTTAGCGCAATGGCCGCGCTTCTGATAAGCACCGCTATCGCCCCAGTAGCCATAGCTGCTGACGAGCCGGAAAAACCTTGGACATACGTCGATGCCCAAAACCTGCGCATCATCAACCATGCCTTTGCCGGCGAAACCGAGCGCACTTACGCCCGACTGCCGCGCTATGTCAAAGACAGCATCCCCGAAGGTCGCGAGCTATGGGATCGCCAGCAATGCTCGTCGGGCATAGGCGTGCGTTTTGCCACCAATAGCACACGCATAGGATGCAAATACACCTTGTACTGGGATACACACATGATACACATGGCCGACACCGGGCTGAAAGGCACCGACCTGTACATCCTCGAAGGAGACAGTGTGTGGCGTCATGTCAACACCAACCGCCCCTACGTCAAGAAAGACGAAAACGGCAATAAGACCAAACTGGTCGAATCGACATACGTCTCCAACCTCGACGGCAAGATGCACGAGTATGTCATATATTTCCCCCTGTATGACGGCATCGAGGACTTCTCGGTCAAGGTAGACAGCGGAGCCGTTATCACCAAGGGCAGTCCGGAAGTAATTAATGCCAATCGACGCATCGTCGCTTACGGCACCAGCATTCTGCAAGGCGGCTGCGCCTCACGTACAGGCATGGCCGCGACCAATATCATCGGCCGCGAACTAAACTGTGAAGTCGTCAACCTCGGCTTCTCCGGCGAAGGCAAACAGGACACCTACGTTGCCCGTGCCATGGCTACAATCCCCGATGTGGACGTCTTCCTGCTGGATCCCGTGCCCAACTGCACCGAAATGATGTGCGACACGCTCACCTACAACTTCGTGAAAACACTGCGCGCACTGCGTCCCGATGTGCCCATAGTCATGCTCGAAGGCCCGATATACCCTTACGCACGTTATGACAGCTTCTTCGGCAAATACCTGCCAAAGAAGAATAACGCATTCCGCCGCAACTACGAGCGGCTGAAAGCCGAGAACCCGAACAACCTGTATTACGTCACCTCCGAAGGCCTTGACGGCCCGGAAGACGATGGAACCGTCGACGGTATACACCTGACCGACCTCGGTTTTTTGCATTACGCAAACAAAATGATTCCGATATTGCGCCCACTGTTGGACGCCCATTCCAAGTGCAGTAAATAAGCGCACAACCACAAGGAGGGATGCGGCGCCACCGCATCCCTCCTCTATTATAATAACAGCTTTTGCTATGGAGTTCGAGAAAAAAATAGAAGGCTACATCCGACGACACTCGCTGCTTACGCCGGGCGATTGCGTAGTTGTGGGACTGAGCGGCGGTGCCGATTCGGTGGCGCTGCTGGCAGTTCTTTCAGCTATGGGCTACAAATGTATAGCTGCACACTGCAACTTCAACCTGCGCGGTGACGAATCGTTGCGCGACCGTGATCACGCCATAGCCATAGCTGACAACCTCGCAGCCGAAAGCCGGGTCATAGATTTCGACACCGAAGCCTACCGCCAAGGCACGGGCGAAAGTATCGAAATGGCTTGTCGCAGCCTTCGCTACCGATGGTTCGAGCAGCTTCGCGTCCGGCACAACGCCGTTGCCATCGCCGTAGGCCATCACCGCGAAGACAATGTAGAAACAGCGATGCTGAATATGCTGCGCGGCACCGGTATCGCCGGAATGGCCGGCATTGCACCCAAGTCGGGACACATTGTGCGGCCGCTTTTGGAGGTCACGCGCCCGGAAATATGCCGATTCCTGCAACAACGCGGTCTGCATTGGGTGGACGACAGTTCCAACGCCTCTAACGACTATAAGCGCAACCGTCTGCGCAATGTCGTATTGCCAACCGTGGCACGCGAATTCGGGCCGGAATCCATGGCCTCGCTCGCCGCCTCGGTAGGCAACGTGCGCCAAAACTACGAGCTATACCGAACATTGGTGGACGATGCACTTGCGGCCTTCGGCGATGCCTCACGCCTGGACGTAACAGCACTGCTGAAGCGATACGGACACGACAACGGCACGATGTTACTTGTCGAGTATCTGCGCCCACACGGATTTGTAGCCGATGTAGCATACAACATTATCACCGCCGTTACGCAAAGACATACCGGATTGCAATTCATAGGCACACAAAAGAATACAGCTATGCTCGACCGGGGCATACTCACCATTGGCGGCGCCAACCCACAACCGGAAGGCGACACGGTGGCCGAGATACACCCGAGCCGAATAAGTACGGTGGATGTTCCGCAAGTCGGAATAAGTATTTCCATTGAAGAACACGATGCAGACTACTTTATACGTCCGCGACGACCTGATGCCTCGGTGCTATACCTCGATGCAGCCATCACGTCTGACGATACACCGCTGACACTGAGACACTGGCGCCATGGCGACCGTATTAAGCCGTTCGGAGCTCCGTTCACCACGCTGGTCAGCGACATTTTCAGCGATGCCAAATTGTCCGCGAACGAAAAGCAACGCGCCCTGCTCTTATGCCACGGCGACACAATCCTTTGGGTGGTCGGCCTCAAAAACTCGTCACACTATCCGGTGACAAATCAAACCCAACGCTATTTTCGCTTAAAAGCCACCAACATGTGACGATACAGCCATTTCAGGACCGAGCCTTACGCCTTTCGTGAAGATAATAGCCGAGGATGCATACCGAAGTCAACGCCTCGCTCAATCCTAAAGCCAGCCAAATACCGCTCGTCCCGATAATTTCGGGGAGTAGCAGGAAACTCGGAACCATAAAAACCAATCCGCGCAACAGCGCAAACACTATAGCGGCCCACGCTTTCTCTACAGCCTGAAAGTAACCTATAGCCGTCAGATTGAAAACAAAAAACACAAAGGCAACAGCAAATAGCGGAAATCCATTCACTGCAATGTCCACTGCATCGGAAACGCCGCCGAGAAATAGC
>ULWZ01019893.1_pt1 | contig 17213 bp, 16 predicted proteins | sample 1960811 | NCBI WGS metagenome assembly ULWZ01 (sample SAMEA4835825, study PRJEB28245) | human gut metagenome | biome: gut microbiome; material: fecal sample | place: Denmark | collected 2008 | reverse complement strand
CAATGGAATGCTCCGTGGCATATTGGCAGAGGAATGCTGGATCGGGCAGGCAGAACAGAAAAAAAGATACAGAAAGGTCATGCTTGGCATATATCACGGGAAATTAAGTCATAAGGCGGAATATCAGGTGATTTTGCATCCGGCATTTTGGGAATAAAGGCATGAGACAGGAGGAAAACATGATTTTAAAAGTGGTAGTACCGGGATTACAGTTCAGACTTTTGCAGAGAGAAAGCAGCTTCTGGTTCTCCAGACAGGGGGAGGTGCACTATATTGGAGGGACGGATGTGCTGCCACCGCCGCTTTCTCAGGAAGAAGAAAATGAAAGGATCAGCCAGCTTGCAACAGATATGGAAAAGGATGCAAAACAGGTATTGATCGAGCATAATCTCAGACTGGTCGTATACATTGCAAAGAAATTTGATAATACGGGAATCGGTGTTGAGGATCTGATTTCCATCGGAACGATCGGTCTTATCAAAGCGATCAATACTTATAATCCTGAAAAAAATATCAAGCTGGCGACCTATGCCAGCAGATGTATTGAAAATGAAATCCTGATGTATTTAAGGCGGAATAATAAGGTCAGGATGGAAGTCAGCATTGATGAGCCTCTGAATGTGGACTGGGATGGCAATGAGCTGCTTCTTTCGGATATTCTGGGAACGGATGAGGATATTATTTATAAAGATATGGAAAATGAAGCCGAACAGAAAATGCTGAAAAAGGCACTTTCCAAGCTTTCTGACCGGGAAAAGCTGATCATCAGTCTCAGATTCGGTCTGAACAACCGCGAGGAAGAAGCAATGACGCAAAAGGAGGTGGCAGATCTTCTGGGCATTTCACAGTCTTACATATCAAGACTGGAGAAAAAGATCATGAAGCGGCTGAAAAAGGAGATGGTGTAGATTTGAAGATTCCTGCTGCATATGATACACTTATTTTGTAAATAAAAATAGGCTATTCGGCTTTGTTCTAATAATATAGTGTCTTACCTGCTGCTTTTATCCTTTATCTGCATAACGGATTTTGCAGGAACTGGAATTGAATAAGCCAGAGTAAGATGCAGATTTTGCGGATAAGAAGTTGAATAGTGACATAAAGGAATGATACGAATGAATATGGAGCTTGTTTATAAACAACTGGATGAACTGCTTCAAATGGGCAGAATAGAGGAAACGGAGGATTTTCTGATCGCTGCCATGGGGCGGGCACAGCAGGAGGGCGATTATAACAGTCTGATCGCTCTGCTAAACGAAATGACCGGCTATCAGAAAGAAACGGGAAAGCCGGATAAGGCAGTAGCCTACGGCGCACAGGCGATCGAGCTGATGAAACAGCTTGGCATGACAAAGACGGCTGTTTTCGGTACAACACTTTTGAATGTGGCAAATGCCTGCCGGGAAGCAGGAAAGCTACCTGAAGCTTACCAATTATATATGGAAGCATTTCCGGTATTTGAAAAACATTTTGCACCGGATGATACCTACTATGCAAGTCTGTATAAAAATCTGGGACTCTTATTTCAGGAGACGCAGGAGTATGAGCGGGCAGTGGAATGTCTGGAAAAGGCACTTGCGGTTATTCAGGGAAAGCCGGAATATCAGAAACAGACCATGGTGATACGCCGGCAGATCGACAGGCTGCTTGCAGTAATCCGAAAACAACAGCAGGAGCAGTTTGACAGACAGGAAGCGTCTGCAGAAAAGAAAGAATTAATAGAAGCTCTCATACATATGGAATGCGAAGCATTCCGCCAGATCCGGGAAAATCGCTACGCAGACTGGGATGTAGAGAGCCTCAAAGAATATATTTATGAATTTAAGACGACCTGGGAGCAGGGTGTGAATCCACTTGCACTGGAATGGGCTGATAAAAACGAATAAGCTGAATTTGGATATGTATTCGTATTCTTTTTATTCGTATACATATTCCCTGATACCATCCATCCAGATCGCATAGCCTTCACCGGTCGGGTGCACACCATCTGCTGTATAGGTGAAATTGTTATCGTCTGTTACCATCAAAGAATACAGATCAATATAAGGCAGAGCAAGACCATCACAAAGCTGTCTGAGCTCTGCATTAAAAGCTGACACATCGCTGTTGTCGATACCGGTAGAGGTATTGACCGGAAGAACGCTCTGGACGTAGATCTTACAGTCCGGAAGCTCTTCTGAGAGCTGTGTCAGTATTTTTTTGTAATTCTGCATGCTCACATCCGGAGGCAGCTTGTGCATGATGTCATTAATGCCGATCATCAAAAAAATCTTTTGCGGATGTTGGTTTTCGACTGTATCCAGACGGTTTAACACACCTTCCGTCACATCAGAATCAATACCGCGGTTTGTTACTGTAAGGTCAGAAAAATATTCCTGCCATTCGAATCTGGCTGTGATGGAATCGCCTAAAAAAACAATATCTGTATTTCGCTCCGGCATCAGCTCAAACTGCGTCTTTCTTTGTATGTAAGAGGCATTGTCCGTATACTGAAAGGTATGATCACTCATAGCATCCTGCAGCATGGAGAAATAGTTACCACGCTTTAGCAAAACAAGTACCACGGCAAGCAAAAAAAGTATGCACGCGAGCAGAAGGTAACTGATCGCGCGATAGCGGTGAACTGCTTTTTCCGTGTTCCTATTATGAGTGACTGATCCATTCCGGGAATTTGTGTCCGGCTTTGTAAATATGCTCATGTTTTATGATCTGCTCCCTTTTCTTAAAGCTTAATGCCGTTTAAATCAATATCATCGTCATCTTCCACAGGAATGATAAGGCATTTCTGTCCATCGATCATCTGCTCTGTAACAAGACTGGCACGCTCCGGTTTCATACGCAGGAATACATCACACAGTGCGGATTGCCCATTTATATCACTATTTCCGGTAAGATCTGTTTCGGAAGCTGCATCATCTGTTATATCCCCCATATTTCCGCTGACAGCATCTGATACGTCATCCATATAGTTGCCTTCTGCTAACTGTTCCGGATCGATCTGTGCTTTGGAGAGTGCTTCCTTTAAGGTGGCAACTTCTGTGATCAGAGCCTTTTGTACCTTGCGCTGCTCATTTTTTGCAACTGCTTTGTTATCGAGCAGTGCATCGGCAGTAGGCAGGGCATCTGTAAATTCTGCGGCAAATGCTTTTTCAATCTTTGGTGCCAGTGATTCGGAAATGTCGCTGTCTGTAATGACATCATGGAATACATCCTGATTCAGCTCGATCGGAGTATCCTCGTTGCCTGCTTCTTCCTGTCTGTCAAGCATGGTGCAGAGACTATCCTGCAACTTTAAGAAAACTTCTTCCGTTGCTTCGTCATCGCCGACTGCCTGCTTTACGACATTTTCAAATGCCTTTTTCTGCTGCATGCTGGTACGCTTAGCCGGGCAGCCAAGACCATTTTCCATAAAGGCTTCATGTGGCTCTTTTGTATTCTTTGTAAAGTAAAGAAGAGAGTGGATATCACTGCTTCTGTCGGTAAAAGCCGGGAATAAGAAGCCATTTTCCGGCGGTGCCACGATCCAGTCACGCAGACGGACGCCAATCTTATTTTCTTCTTCCAGATAACCAAGCCCCGGTTTGGAGAGGGTAACAGGACAGAGTGAGCAGAGAATATATTCATATACTTCCTCGGATTCATCCAGCTTTAAGTTATCCTCTGTCTTTGTGATGACATCATAAGCATCATGGAAGAGCAGGATCAGGTAATTGCCTGTATAGTCATAGCTGTCAATCACCAGATCGTAGAATCGTTCCAGCAGTCCTTCGTCCTTTAAGGCACTAGCCTTCAGTCCCATAAAAAACTGCTGTTTGCTCATGGCACCGGATTCTTCTTCCATTGGGAAGGACAGCTCTAAAAGCTGGTTTCCGATCGTTCCCGATAAAGTCTTTTTGGCAATCTCCAGATATTTATAATATTCCTCGTCCGGCAGATTCAGAAAAACATTGCTAAAGCTTGTCACTTTTTCCTTTGTCGCATTCACATAGCATCCGGTCATGCGGGTGAAAGTACATTCATTTTTCTTAAAGCGTTTCTTTATTTCCAGTAAATCTTTGCGTTGCATTTTCGTGCTTCCTTTCATTTGACTTATGGAATCAGTATAGCATAGAAGAGAAGGATTTGTCACAGGGAAATCGGTGGTGCGGATGTATGAATATTTTTACAGTTTAATTGCGGCTATATGCAGTCAATACCTGTGTTCGGGCAGGATATCAGAAATAAATTGTCAATGCTTTACAATAATGGTATAGTTATTGCAAAGCATATTTTCTTTTATCATGTCTATGGCGCTGAAAATCTGAATTCACTACAGATTCCATTGGATGACGCGCTATATCTGAAACATATCTTATTTCAGGAAATTCATGCTTTATTTCACACAAATCATTTATAAAGCAGGGGTTTCGGAAGATAGGATAGCTGTGTTGATCACTCCTGCGGTAAACGAAGGAGGTCATACAGATGATGGAAAAGAGAAAATTTTATGGGATGCGAAACGATTACATGTCTTGTCATGAGGAGGGACTCAGCGAAGCTGGGAGGAGCCCTGATGACCAATGCGGTTTTGCAGAAGAACGAGGAAGTATTAAGGAATCTCTTGGCAACACTGCTTGAGATGGATGAGGCGGATATTGTAGATTGCCACTTAGAAAATCCAATCGAGCTTGGCAAAGAGATTGAAGGCAAAGAGTGCATTCTGGATGTTAAGCTCACACTGAATCATGCAAAGATCATCAATATTGAACTACAGGTGTATAAGCAGACATATTGGGTGGAACGTTCCCTTTTGTACTGGGTAAGAGCATTTGACAATTTAAAGAGTGGAGAAGATTATAGTAAGCTGCTTCCGACGTATCATATTGGTATTTTAGATTTTACTTTATTTGAAGATCATCCGAAATTCATGGCACAGTATCAGATCATGGATGTGGAAGATCAGTTCCTGTATTCAGACAAGCTGTGTATTAAGGTGCTTGATCTGACACAATTAGAGAAAGCTCAGAAGCGATCAAATGTAAATAAAAAGCTTCTGAAATGGGCAAGTATATTTAAAGCCGAGACGCTGGAAGAACTGGAACAGCTTGCAAACGGAGAGGAGGTATTTGAGAAGATGGTAGTAACAATGAAGAAACTGAGTGAAGATGAAAAGATCCGTATGCAGTGTGAAGCAAGAGAGGACTATGAAAGATGTCTGCTGTCTGAATTCAATGCCGGAAAACGCGAGGGTGAAGAAATTGGCGAGCAGCGTGGCAGAGCCATGGGCGAAGAAATTGGCGAAAAACGTGGCAAAGATGAAACAGAGAAGAAGCTTGTGCAGCATCTTATGCAGTCAATGAAGCTTTCAGAAACTGATGCCAAAAAAATGCTTGGATTATAGCAGAAGAACCTGAAAGGGTATCATATTTTTACCGGGAACAGAAAAGGAACCAGAAGATGATGGATGTAATCTTTTGGAACCAACGCCTGCTCCTGTTCCGACTCCAAATCCAACTCCAACCCCGAATCCAACGCCGACCACGCCAGCCTCTACAAGCGTTTACACATATGAGGTGTTATCAGATGGCACCATTCGGATCACATCCTGCCAGACAAGTGATGTGAATCTGGTGATTCCGGATACAATCGATGGATATACGGTAACAGAGATCGGAGCAAATGCATTTGCAAATCAGACAAGTATTCAGATGGTGAAGTTTCCGGCGAATCTGAAACAGATAGGAGTAAAAGCGTTTGCTAACTGTACAGGGCTTCTGGAAGTAACATTACCGGATACGATCCAGGGAGCAGGACAACTTTGCTTTAGTGGCTGTACGGCTTTGAAAAAAGCAGTGCTGAACAAGGGCAGGATAAATATTGTGTATGGTATGTTTGAAAATTGTACCTCGCTGACAGAAGTTGTGATCCCGGATACAGTGGAAAATGTTGCCATGTATGCATTTTTGAATTGCAGATCATTGACGCATTTGAATCTGCCTGCATCTCTGAAATCAATTTCTGTATATGCCTTTGAAGGAGCAGGGGTTACGACGATCACATATGCGGGAACGAAAGCACAGTGGCAGAAAGTGAAAAAGAACTTAACAGGAAACGGTTCCTTTGTAACTGCGACAGTGACAGATGCTACCGGTGTGTCATTTACGGTAAGCGGTAGTAATAATGGAAACCAGAATCCTCAACAGACTGTAAAGAAACCGGCTAAGGTTAAAATAACGAAAGCCAAGAACGTCAAGACAAAGAAATTGACAGTAAAATGGAAGAAGACCTCGAAGGCAAAAGGATACCAGATCCAGATAGCTTCCAATAAAAAGTTTACAAAGGGAAAGAAAACAAAGACTTTAAGTAAAACAACTTATTCCTTCAAGAAGCTGAAAAAGAATAAGTATTATTATGTTCGTGTCAGAGCTTATGTGTATGACAGTAACCATAAGAAAGTATATGGCAGCTGGAGTACGGTAAAGAAAGTAAAGATCAAGAAGTGATCAGGTATGAAAATGCAAAGATCTTGTAAAAGAGGTCTTTGCATTTTCTGTTTGACATTTCCAATATACATTGCTATCATAGCATCATTCAATGACTGCATTATGCAGTATCTTATGAGTTTACAGGCTCATTTCAAAAGGGCATTTCGCCCGAATTTTCAATTATTATTCTATCAATCATACAAGGAGGACAAAGTACGTCACAAAATGAAAAGGCAGTTATTTCAGATGCATTGAAGATGGAATGGGTATCGGAGGCACTGAAAAAAGCAACGGGTATAATTCCGTATACGTTTTTAAACGATTACATGTTTCGGGTGATCTTACAGAAGCATAAGAATGTATTGAGATCCATTGTATGCGCCTGCCTGAAATTGGAAGTGGGAGATGTGCAGGATATTGTTGTGCAAAATCCGATTGAGTTTGGGGAAGCGATTGACGATAAAACATTTATTCTGGATATCAATGTACTTCTCAACAATAATACGATCATCAATCTGGAGATGCAGGTACTGGATCTGAAAGACTGGCCGGAAAGGTCTTTGTCTTATCTTGCCAGAAGCTATGATAATGTGGCAAAGGGAGATGAATACATCAATGTCAAACCGGTATATCATATCGGATTTTTAAACTATACGCTTTTCCCGGAATCTCCGGAATTTTTTGCCAGATACCGGATGATGAATATCAAAAATCACCATGTATATACTACAAAATTTAACCTGTATGTGGTAGACTTAACACAAACAAAACTGGCAACACAAGAAGATGTAGATACGGGGCTGGTCTACTGGACGCAGGTATTCAAAGCGAAAACGTGGGAGGAACTGAGGCAGATGGCAGAAAGAAATCAGGAATTACAGGAAGCCACTGAGGCATTATATGTTTACAATCAGGATGAAATAGTAAAACAGCAATGCCGTGCAAGGCAAGACTACTACAATCATGAACGTGGCACCCAGAAGAGGTTGGAAGAAGCAAGGACTGCGCTTGAGGAAAGCAAGGCTGTAATAGCAGCGCAGAAAGAAGCGTTGGAAAATCAAAAAAAGAATTCGAAAAAAGATAAAGCACTATTAAAAAAATCTGTAAAACTGCTTGCTGAAAAACTTCACATTTCAGAGGCAGAAGCCTGCAAACAAATCGGCATCAGCATAGAAGACTATCAGAAACTGAAATAACACAGACAGGAAAACATATGGAAAAGAATTATAAATTAATCATCGGATATGACGGAACAAGATATTTTGGCTGGGAGCATCAGCCGGGCAAGGATACGATCCAGGGCAAGCTGGAGGATGTTCTAAACTATCTGGCAGAGGAGCCAGTTTTGCTCATAGGAGCAGGCAGGACGGATGCGGGCGTGCATGCCCGGGCAATGGTAGCTAATGTGGTGCTCTCTGTGGATATGACGGCGGAGCAGCTGCGGGACTACATGAACAGATATCTGCCGGATGACATTATCGTGCAGGAGGTGCGGGAAGCCTCCATGCGGTTTCATGCCAGATACAATGCGATCGGAAAGACATACTGTTATACAGTATTTGATGGCAAAACAAAGCCGTTGTTTGACCGGAAATATGTATGGCAGTTGGAGAAGCCGGTCAATATAGAACGGATGCAGAAGGCGGCAGAATATCTGACCGGTGAACACGATTTTATGAGCTTCTGTAAAAACCCGCAGAAGAAAAAATCGACTGTCCGCACAGTGGATCAGATTGAGATCCGCAGGAGAGGCGATTATGTGACACTGACTTTCCATGGAAATGGATTTTTACGCAATATGGTGCGGATCCTGACCGGAACGCTTGTAGCGGTCGGACAGGGAGAAATGACGGCGGAGCAGGTAAAAGAAACGCTGGAAGCCAAAGATCGTCTGCTCGCCGGTGCAACAGCACCGGCAAAGGGACTTTGTCTTTTGGAAGTAGACTATATGTGATACCGGAAACAATCTGCATGACAGCATAGTATCATCCTGCAAGATAGTTTTTCATAATACGGAGTGCATTTTTTTCGAGGCGGGAGACCTGTGCCTGTGAAATGCCGATGCTGTTTGCGACTTCCATCTGGGTTTTTCCTTCGAAGAAGCGGAGAGAAATGATCTCGTGTTCTCTTTCATTCAGTCGCTGCATTGCCTCTGAAAGCGAAAGGCTTTCTATCCAGATGTCTTCCTTGTTTTTGCGGTCGCTGATCTGATCCATGACATAGAGGGTGTCACCGCCGTCCGTGTAGATCGGCTCGTTCAGGCTCATGGGGCTTTGCATGGCATCGAGTGCATAAACAATATCTTCTTTGGCAATTCCTATTTCAGTGGCAATCTCATCGATCGTTGGTTCCTTTTGTGTCTGTTTTGTCATGGCTTCCCTGGCGGAAATTGCTTTATAGGCAATGTCCTTTAAGGAGCGGCTGACGCGGATCGAGTTGCTGTCACGCAAATAACGTCGGATTTCGCCCATGATCATGGGGACTGCGTAGGTAGAAAATTTTACACCGAGTGACAGGTCGAAATTATCAATTGATTTAATGAGACCGATACAACCGATCTGAAACAGATCATCCATATTTTCCGTGCTGGCGGAAAATCTTCTGATCACACTGAGTACAAGTCTGAGATTTCCTTCGATAAACTGGATCCGTGCATTTTTATTTCCATCTTTTATCTCCTTCAGTAAAAGCTCCTGTTCTGCACTGCCTAAAAGGGGCAGTTTTGCAGTATTGACACCGCAGATTTCAACCTTTCCCTGTGCCATTTTGTATGCCTCCTGTTTTTTCTTCTGATAGAAGAATGTGCATAAGTGGGAAAAAATATACAGTGATTTTGCAGACAAGCGGGACTAGGTGTGATAAAATATGATGAGATGCTGAATAGTTATGAAAAATGATTCAGGAGGGATTTAGGTGAAGCGAAAAGAGAATAAAATAAAGACAATATTTTTCATGCTGCTTACCATATGTATGATGACGGTGCTGATGCATGATTCTGTATCTGCGTCCAATGTAAGGCTGAACCGTACACAGGTGCAGATTGTAAGAGGAGATACTTACAGGCTGTATGTGAAGGGCACAACGGCTAAAGTTAAATGGTATTCATCAAACGCAAAGATCGCAACTGTTTCAAACGGAAAAGTGACAGCAAAGAAAAAGGGAACAGCTGTCATTTATGCGAAGGTAAATGGGAAAAAGTATGCATGTAAGGTCACAGTTGTGACACAGCAGCGTGCCTATATAGATACCCTGCAAAGGCAGATCAATATACAGAGGCGCCGCTATGGATTTAATTCATACGATAGAAACCCTCTTTTGCAGCAGGCAGCCCAGAAGCGTGCCAAAGAGTTGGCAGAGAAATTCTCCCATGCAAGGCCGAATGGATATAGTTGGGCTTCTGCGATCAGTATGCGTTATAATTTTAAAAAGGCATCTGAATTGACAGCCCGCTACTATACAGATCCCCAAGAGGTGGTGGATGCGTGGATGTCCAGAGCATCTACAAAGGCGAAGATCATCAGTAAACGCTACAATGAAATTGGTGTAGGTGTTTATTTGGATGAGGATGGTTTTTTATACTATGCTGTGATCGTTGCAGTACGAAAATAAATCCTAAATAAAATGAAAAAATCTATATTTTCTATTGCCATCCGGAAAAGATGGTGGTATCATATCACCAAGTTAATAGTTTAAACCGATGAAGTGGAGATAAAAACAGATCGTGCACTTACAGAGAGACCGGAAAGGTGAGAGCCGGACAGAACGCAGCCTGTTAAATGGACCACGGAGGGCACAGGGAAAGGAGATATCTGAGTATTCTGTGACGTGAGACATACGTTAGTTGTCTGGGATATGTCAGTATCCTGAAAGTGCACGCATATTGTCGTGAAGCAAGGTGGCACCGCGGAAAGTTTATTCGCCCTTGACAGAAGTAGATTCTGTCAAGGGCTTTTTTGTAGTGAGGAAAGAAAACAAGCACATGCGAAGCATGTATTTGTTTTCTTCCGAACGTACAACGAGAAAATCAGAAAGTGCGAAGCGCGACTGGCGCGATAGCGGCAGGATTTTCGAGTCTGCGGCCTTAAAATCAGAAAGTGCGAAGCACGACTGACGCGATAGCGGCAGGATTTTCGAGTCTGCGACCTTAAAATCAGAAGAAAAACGAAAGGAGAATCCCATGTATTATTACCCAACCCTACAACAACTGAAAGAAATGCCGGATTTAAACCGGTACGGCGTTGTTCCGGTCTGCTGCGAGCTGTATGCAGACAGAAAGACACCGATCGAAGTGCTCCGGATCCTGAAGCATGTGAGCAGTCACTGCTATATGCTGGAAAGCGCAGAGGACAAAAAGCAGTGGGGCAGATACACCTTCTTAGGATATGAGCCGACATTGGAGATCACCTGTCATGATCATAAACTCAGCATCCGCTCCGGTATGACCATAACGGAAACGGTCACACATCCCGGTAAATATCTGCGCCAGATCTTAGAGCAGTATAAAAGTCCGAAGCTGGAGGGTATGCCACCTTTTACAGGTGGACTGGTAGGCTATTTCTCCTATGATTATATTAAGTACAGTGAGCCGTCGCTTACATTAGATGCCAAAGAGGATGAGCACTTTAAGGACATGGATCTGATGCTGTTTGACAAGGTGATCTGTTTTGATAATTACAGACAGAAGATCCAGCTCATTGTGAACTGCAAGACAGACAATCTGGAAACGAATTACCATCAGGCGCAGAGACAGCTATCCGATATGGCAGATCTGATCTTACACGGAGAGGCTGCAGAGGAAAAACCGCTGCATTTAAAATCCGAATTCAGACCGCTGTTTTCCAAAGATGCCTATTGCGAAATGGTGCAGAAAGGAAAAGATTACATAAAGGAAGGGGATATTTTCCAAGTCGTGCTTTCCAACCGGATGGAGGCAGATATGGAAGGAAGTCTTCTGGATACTTACCGCGTACTCAGGACCAGTAATCCTTCCCCGTATATGTTCTACTTTTCCAGTGAAGATGTGGAGATCGCAGGTGCTTCTCCCGAAACGCTTGTAAAGCTGGAACATGATAAGCTGTACACTTTCCCGTTGGCAGGCACAAGAAAAAGAGGCGAGACAGAAGCTGAAGACCAGAGACTGGAGCAGGAACTGTTAGCCGACGAAAAGGAAAGAGCAGAACATAATATGCTGGTTGATCTGGGCAGGAACGACATCGGAAAGATCAGCAGGATTGCATCGGTCGAGGTTGTGAAATATATGGAGATCGAAAGATTCTCCCATGTCATGCACATCGGATCGACCGTAACAGGAACGATCAGAGAGGATAAAGATGCGGTAGATGCGGTGGATGCTATTTTGCCGGCGGGAACACTTTCAGGTGCACCAAAGCTGCGGGCGTGTGAGATCATCAATGAGCTGGAGGACAACAAACGTGGCATTTACGGTGGTGCGATCGGTTATCTGGATTTTACCGGAAATCTGGACACCTGTATTGCTATAAGACTGGCATTTGCAAAGAACGGTAAAGTATATGTCAGATCCGGTGCAGGCATTGTGGCAGACAGTGTCCCGGAAAAGGAATATGAGGAATGTATCAACAAGGCAAAGGCAGTCATGAATGCCTTAAAAGAAGCGGATGGAGGAATTTAAGATGATCGTACTGATTGATAATTATGACAGCTTTTCTTACAACCTGTATCAGTTGATCGGAAAATATGATGCTGATATCCACGTTTACAGAAATGATAAGATCACAGTGGACGAGCTGGATGCATTACAGCCGGATGCGATCATTCTTTCGCCGGGACCGGGCAAACCGTCAGATGCAGGCATCTGTGAGGAAGTCGTCAAGAAGCTGTATACGAAATATCCGATTCTTGGGGTATGTCTGGGGCATCAGGCAATCTGTGAAGCCTTTGGCGCAACAGTTACTTATGCGAAACAAATGATGCACGGAAAGACAAGTGAGATTCAGATCTCACCGGAAAGCCGGATCCTGAAGGGCTTAAAAGAGCCGGTAACAGTTGCCAGATATCATTCTCTGGCTGTCAGGGAAGAAACACTTCCAAAGGAGCTCTCCATAGCGGCAAAAGCAGAGGATGGAGAGATCATGGCAGTGGAGCATGTAAAATATCCACTTTTCGGGCTCCAGTTTCACCCGGAATCCATTATGACACCGCAGGGCGGCGAAATGATAAGGAATCTTTTGCAGTATAGTAAGAAAAATTCTAAATAATCCGCCTGCTCCCTTTAAAACAGGGAATAGAAAAGAGAAAACGCAATAAAGATATAAAAATAATTCATATGAAACAAATAGAAATACTATAAAATCTAAATATACAAAGAAAGGAAGAAATAAAAATGATCAAAGAAGCAATTATCAAGCTGACAAACAAAGAGAATTTAAGCTATGAGGAAGCAAAAGCCGTTATGAATGAGATCATGAGCGGAGAGGCTTCCGATGTACAGAAGAGTGCTTATCTGACAGCACTTACCATGAAAGGTGAGACGATCGACGAGATCACAGGTTCTGCGGAAGAAATGAGAAATCATGCAGTGCAGCTTTCTCATGAAGGAGATGTACTGGAGATTGTCGGAACAGGCGGGGACAAATCAGATTCCTTTAACATTTCCACAACGGCTTCCCTTGTTATTGCTTCCGCAGGTGTTCCGGTTGCAAAGCACGGAAACCGTGCAGCCAGCAGTAAATCAGGTGCAGCGGATGTGCTGGAAAGCCTTGGTGTCAATATCACTATTTCACCCCGGAAGAGTGCAGAGCTGCTGCAGAACATTGGTATCTGCTTTCTGTTTGCACAGAGTTATCATACAGCAATGAAATATGTGGGACCGATCCGTAAAGAGCTTGGTATCCGCACGATCTTCAATATTTTAGGACCTCTTGCAAATCCTGCCAGTGCAAATCTGCAGGTAATGGGTGTTTACGATGAAAGTCTTGTAGAGCCGCTTGCAAAAGTATTATCCAACCTTGGGGTGAAAAGAGCACTCGTTGTATACGGACAGGACAGACTGGATGAGATTTCAGCAAGTGCGGAAACGTCGGTATGCGAAGTAAAGGATGGTACATTTAAAAGCTATACGATCAGTCCGGAACAGTTTGGACTGACCAGATGCAAAAAGGAAGAGTTGACAGGCGGAACACCGGATGAGAATGCTGCGATCACTAAGGCAGTTTTAGCAGGCGAGCAGGGAGCCAGAAGAACAGCGGTTGTATTAAATGCAGGCGCAGGACTTTATGTAGCGGGAAAAGCAGATTCAATCGAAGAAGGAATCCGCCTTGCGGAAGAACTGATCGACAGCGGTAAGGCGGAAAAGAAGCTGGAAGAATTCGTGAAATATTCAAATATGTAAAAATTCAGGGACATGTAAATCCGTAAATCCGTAATAAACAGGCCATTTATGGACAGGTTTTTACAGCTTTATATGGTGAGGTAACTACATGAGCGAAAGGAAAAAAGATGATCTTAGATGAAATTGTAGCAAAAACAAAGGTGCGGCTGGAAGAAAATAAAAAGAAACTGCCGCTGGAAGAACTGCAGAAGCAGGCACTTTCCATGGCAGCAGATACGGGGTTTCCGTTTGAAAAAGCATTGAAGGCACAGGGACTTTCCTTTATCTGTGAGGTCAAGAAGGCATCCCCGTCCAAAGGACTGATCGCACCGGATTTTCCGTATGTTGCGATCGCGGAGGAATATGAAAAGGCGGGTGCAAATGCTATTTCCGTGTTGACAGAGCCCTATTTCTTTCAGGGATCAGACAGTTATCTGCAGCAGATCAGTGAACATGTATCCATTCCGCTGCTGCGGAAGGATTTTACGATCGATCCATATATGATCTATGAGGCAAAGGTGATCGGTGCAAGTGCGATCCTTTTGATCTGTGCCATCCTGACGGATGAGCAGTTGAAAAGTTACCTGCAGCTTGCAGATTCTCTGGGACTTTCCGCACTGGTGGAGGCGCATGATGAAGCGGAAGTACAGCGGGCTCTTTCGGCAGGAGCCAGGATCATCGGTGTCAATAACCGGAATCTGAAGGATTTTACGGTAGATATTCAAAATTCCATAAGGCTGCGGAAGCTGATCCCAAAGGAGATCGTGTTTGTATCGGAGAGTGGCATGAAAACACCGGAGGATATCAAAAGACTGCGGGATAACGAGACGGATGCGGTTCTGATCGGGGAGACCTTTATGAGAAGCCCTGATAAAAAGAAAATGCTGGAGGATCTAAAGGGTATATGATAGACTGTAAGGTAAAGATCTGTGGGCTGCGCAGAGAGGAAGATATCTACTGTGTCAATGCCTATCTGCCGGATTACATAGGGTTTGTCTTTTATCCGAAAAGTAAGCGGTATGTAACAGGAGAGCAGGCGCAGAAGCTGAAAGAAAAGCTGGATCCGTGTATCCGGGCAGTCGGTGTTTTTGTCAATGCAGATCCCGATGAGGTCATTGGACTGCTGCAGAAGAATATCATTGATATCGCACAGCTGCACGGGCAGGAGAGCGAAGAACAGCTCAGGAAGATCCGGGAACAGACGGGAAAGCCTGTGATCCGCGCGGTAAAGGTAACAGAAGAAACGAATCTGCAGGAGGCATATCAGACCGATGCAGATTATATTCTGCTGGATAACGGAATGGGCAGCGGAAAGCTGTTTCCATGGGACGTTATTTTAAAGCAGCTTGCGCAGGAAGAATTACAGGGGAAGATCTGCAGGAAACCGTTTTTTCTGGCGGGCGGGATCAGTCCTGAAAATATGGAACGGGCGGCAGAAGCGTTCAGACCATATGCGCTCGATCTGAGCAGCAGTGTGGAGACAGACGGGGTGAAAGACCCGGAAAAAATAAGAAAACTGATGGAAACGATCAGGAAAAGAGGTACAGAATGAAAAAAGGAAGATATGGCATATACGGAGGACAGTACATCTCAGAAACGCTGATGAATGAACTGATCCATCTGGAAGAACAGTATGAATATTATAAAAAGGATCCGGCATTTCAAGAAGAACTGCACAGACTTTTGGTAGAATATGCAGGCAGACCGTCTCTTCTGTATTATGCGGAAAAGATGACAAAGGATCTGGGTGGTGCAAAGATTTATTTAAAGAGAGAGGATCTGAACCATACAGGTGCGCATAAGATCAACAACGTACTGGGGCAGGCACTGCTTGCAAAGAAGATGGGAAAGACGAGACTGATCGCAGAAACCGGAGCAGGACAGCATGGTGTTGCAACTGCAACGGCAGCAGCTTTATTCGGTATGGAATGTGAGGTCTTCATGGGAAAAGAAGATACGGACAGACAGGCTCTGAATGTATACAGAATGGAGCTGTTAGGTGCAAAGGTACATGCGGTCACAAGCGGTACGATGACTTTGAAGGATGCGGTAAACGAAGCAATGCGTGAATGGTCTACCAGAGTTTCAGATACGCATTATGTGCTCGGTTCCGTTATGGGGCCACACCCGTTCCCGATGATCGTCAGAGATTTCCAGAGCGTGATCAGTCAGGAAGCAAGAGCGCAGATCCTTGAAAAAGAAGGGAAACTGCCAAAAGCTGTAGTTGCCTGCGTCGGTGGCGGCAGCAATGCGATCGGTATGTTTTACAATTTTATTCCGGATGAAGGCGTGCAGCTTATCGGCTGCGAAGCAGCGGGAAAAGGCATAGATACCGATAAGCATGCAGCAACGATTGCAAAGGGAAGTGTCGGTATTTTCCATGGTATGAAATCTTATTTCTGTCAGGATGAGCAGGGACAGATCGCACCGGTTTATTCCATCTCCGCAGGTCTGGACTATCCGGGCATCGGACCGGAGCATGCATATCTGCATGACAGCGGACGTGCGGTCTATGTACCGGTAACGGATGATGAGGCAGTGGAAGCATTTGAATATCTGGCACGTACGGAAGGTATCATCTGTGCCATTGAAAGTGCCCACGCTGTTGCCCATGTGAAAAAGATCGCAGGCAGTATGTCAAAGGATGACAGTATTATCGTCTGCCTGTCAGGACGCGGTGATAAAGACGTGGCGGCGATTGCCAGATATAAGGGGGTAGATTTACATGAGTAAGATCACAGACGCATTCAAAGATACAAAGGCATTTATCCCGTTTATTACGGCAGGAGATCCATGTCTTTCCAAAACAGTGGAATATGTAGTACAGATGGCAAAAGCCGGTGCGGACATCATTGAGATTGGTATTCCGTTTTCAGATCCGACAGCGGAAGGTGTTGTGATCCAGAACGCCAATATCCGTGCACTTGCAAACGGCTTTACGATGGAAGGACTGTTTGATGCGGTAAAGCAGATCCGTAGCCAGACCGATATTCCGCTTATTTTCATGACTTATATCAATCCGGTATTCCATTATGGCTATGAGGCTTTCTTTGCAAAATGTCAGGAGCTTTCCGTAAACGGCTTTATTTCCCCGGATGTTCCGTTTGAGGAGAAAGAAGAAGTGGAAGAGGTCGCTAAGAAATACGGTGTCGATGTGATCTCCATGATCTCGCCGACTTCCGAGGAACGTATCGCAAGAATTGCAAAAGAAGCAACCGGCTTTATTTACGTGGTATCTTCCATGGGCGTAACGGGTGTCCGCAGTGAGATCCATACAGATCTTGCAAAGATCATAGAAAAGATCCGTTCTGTGACGGATGTACCGTGTGCGATCGGCTTCGGGATCAGTACACCGGAGCAGGCAGAGAAGATGGCTGCACTTGCAGACGGTGCGATCGTAG
>ULWZ01070759.1_pt1 | contig 17245 bp, 11 predicted proteins | sample 1960811 | NCBI WGS metagenome assembly ULWZ01 (sample SAMEA4835825, study PRJEB28245) | human gut metagenome | biome: gut microbiome; material: fecal sample | place: Denmark | collected 2008 | reverse complement strand
ATGTATGATGACTTGCTTAAAAAAGGTATCCAGCCTAAAAAAGACGATGCCTATAATGCTTTATCTAAGAAAAACCATTCTTTAAGAGATGCTAAGATTAGAAAAGAATCTATATTGGTTTCTTTAAAGCAACATAAGCAAAAACTAATTGATAAGCAAAACCAAAAGAAGCTCATCTTGAATTCTAATCTCGATGATTTATCTAAGAATGATATCTCTTTCTCAACATTAGATTCTGTTGAAAATCATTCTCAATACGGCAAGTTCAATGTCTATTACACGAAGAAAGCCGCTTTTGAAAAAGATATCCTTTTCTATTCTCATTACCAAGAAATCAAAGATATCTATAATGGTGGCTTGGTCGATTATGCTTCTGCAAACGAAGAAAACAAAAAGAAAAGAGAAGCTAGAAAGGCTGAATATGAAGCTAGACTAGATGAAATCAATAAGCAATATGAAGGAATCTATGCTAGACGTAATGCCATCATTGAACTTAGAAATAAGGAAAATGAAGAATTCAAGGCTAAAATAGCTTCTTGTTCAAAAGAAGAAAAGGCTGACTTACTATTCCAACATAACGACATGTTGAAGACTTTAAAAGGAAAAATTCTTTCTCTTCCTACCCTCAAAGAAATAAAAGTTGGCAAGAAAGAAGACGTCAAAAACGCCACTAAAGCCTATAACAGGGATTATAAAGGCTATGTTGTCGATTATTCTCCAAAAGCCTATGCCCGTGCAATCGCGACTGATGAATTAGTAGTCAAATATGGGCTTGAATATGCCCTTGCAAGTAAATATGTAAGAGTTATCGAAAAGTCTTTATCTAATGAAGAAGTTGCAAAGAGAATTGAAGAGCAAAAAGCTAATCTTGAACAATATGTTAACGACAATCCAAACGCATATGATGGAAAGCCATTAACATTAAAACAACAAGTTTCATCATTGCTTAATGAGAATTTCCATACAGCTTTATTGGCCTTGCCAATTCTAGGTGTATTGCTATTCACATTAATGCCTCTGATCTTATCAATCTTAGTAGCCTTCACTAATTTCGATAAAAATCATGTTTTTCCAGCTTCTACCTTTTCTTGGGCTGGCTGGCTAAATTTCCAAGATATATTTAATCCTGGTGAGGCTAGTGCCTATCAAGGATTAGGAAAAGCCCTCCAATCAACATTTGTCTGGACATTTGTCTGGGCCATTGTTGCAACATTTGCTAACTATTTCCTAGGTATTATCTTTGCTCTTATGATTAATAAGCAAGGAGTCAAATTCAAGAAATTCTGGAGATTTGTCTTCATGCTTTCTATTGCCGTACCTCAATTTATCTCCCTTATTGCTTTATCTGTCTTATTGAAAGATACAGGTGCATTCGGTAAGTGGTGGTATCAGACATTTGGATATACATTAAGATTTACCAATGATGCCGATATGCAAGGTTTAAGAACTAAGTTAATTATCATCTTAGTCAATATCTGGGTTGGTATTCCTTATACAATACTTGAAACAACTGGTATTTTGATGAATATCCCTAATGATTTGTATGAATCTAGTAGAGTTGATGGCGCTAATCCATTTACTCAATTCATCAAGATTACAATGCCTTATATCTTCTTTGTCACTGGGCCAAGATTAATCCAGACATTCATTGGAAACGTCAACAACTTCGGTGTTATTTACTTCCTATCGGGAGGCAATCCTGCAAATAACGTCATTACCGGAGGACAACTTGGTTATACTGACTTATTAGTTACCTATTTATATAAATTAGTAACTTCGCCGAATAATGCTAATTACGGCTTAGCTTCTGCAATTGGCATCATCGTATTCGTAATTTGTTCTTTCGTATCAATTATCATGTACAACAGGACAAGTTCGTCTAGTAGGGAGGATCAGTTCCAATGAAATCACAAAAAGCAGGGCGTATTGTTTCCCTTACAATTATCTATATCATATTAGGCGTCTGCGCCGTTATATGGCTTGCCCCTATTGTTTGGCTTGTCTTGCAAAGCTTTTCTGCCAGCACTGGTGCCTCAGCTAGCTTCTATCCTGCAAAAGGAGAATGGACTTGGCATAATTACGCCTATTTGTTCTCTTTACCTGATGAAAATGGATTGACTGCACCTAGCTATGCAAACACAAACGCCTATGACATAATCGCTACTACTGGTAGGAATTATTTCTTGCAATGGTTCCTAAATACCTTGATTGTCTCGGTATTGAATTGCATCATTTCGACTTTGTTCTGCCTAGTAGTTGCCTACTCTATGTCTAGGTTCCGCTTCAAGGGAAGAGAAGTCCTTATGAAATTAAATCTAGTTCTAGGAATGTTCCCTGGATTCTTATCCATGATTATCATGTATTGGGTCATGAAAGACTTATTCCACTTACAAGGTTCATTCTGGGCACTGGTAATTCTATATTCCGCTGGCTCAGGTATGGGTTTCTTCATCTCCAAAGGATTCTTCGATACAATTTCAAGAAGCATCGATGAAGCTGCTATGATTGATGGGGCGAATAGAGCCCAGATATTCTGGGATATCATCCTCCCATTATCTAAGCCAATCATTGTCTATACCATACTTACATCATTTATGGCTCCTTGGGGAGACTATGTTACTTCTTCCTATATCATCGGATTAAATAATGCTCCTCAATGGACTGTTGCCATTGGGCTATATAAATGGGCAAACGAAAAGGAATTATTCAATTCCTATTACACCCGTTATGCCGCTGGATCTGTAGTAATTGCTCTTCCAATGACATTATTGTTCTTGTTCACTCAAAAATATTATGTTGCTGGCGTTACCGGTGGTGCCGTCAAAGGTTAGTTATGAAAAAAACAAAAAATATATCTTTGGTTTCTTTATCTTTATTAGGACTAGTCTCTTGTCAGGGAACTAGTTCTATTTCTCCGTTAGGGCTTGAATATGATAATGGAACTTATAATATCGATACGTCGATATCAAATAAATCATCTTCAGCCCATTATCAAATATTCGTCCGTTCTTTCTGTGATTCAAATAACGATGGCATCGGTGATTTTAATGGAATTGCATCAAAAGCCGATTATCTATCTTCTTTAGGAATTGGGGCAGTTTGGCTAACTCCAATCCATAAAAGCCATAGTTACCATGGTTATGATATTGATGATTATTATTCCGTTAATCCTGATTTTGGGACAATGAAGGATTTTGTTAACATGGTCAATGTCTTAAAAGGAAAAGGGATTGATGTCATGCTAGACATGGTATTCAACCATTCTTCTACCTATAACCAATATTTCATTGATTCCTATAACGATTATAGATTAGGCAAAACTGGGGAGAATTCCAAAGCTAATTGGTATTTATGGAATGAAGAAGGTGGATCTAGCTATTATAAAAAAGGCTCTTTCTATTATTATGCCCATTTTGGTTCGAATATGCCTGATTTGAATTTTGATTGCGATGCCGTTCTTGATGAATTCAATAAAATCATGGCTTTCTGGCTAGACAAAGGTGTCAAGGGTTTTAGACTTGATGCGGTTAGGTATTACCAAGAAGAAAATGTTGCTAAAAATATAGCAGCACTTAATAAGATTGCCGATATGGCAAGGGCAATTGATCCAAATTGCTATTTTGTCGGGGAAAATTGGATTGGTGGAAATGAATATCTATCCTATTATTCTTCTAAAATAGATTCATATTTTGATTTTGAGCAATCTATTGCCTATTCCAATGGAACTCCTTTTATTCCTGCAGTAAAAGGTTTTGCTAGCGGCGATTCTCTTACTAGCGTATTAGAAACCAAAGAAAAAAAGATTAAGGAAAAGAATAATAAAGCCTATTCATCTTATTTCTTCGCTAATCATGATACCGATAGGATTTCTAAATCATTGACTGGCGAGAATATGAAAGTCGGGGCAAGCTTGCTATATCTTCTTCCAGGAACTCCATATTGCTATTATGGAGAAGAAATTGGTCTATTGGGAACAAAAGGAAAAGAATCTACCGACGCTATGAGAAGACTTCCTATGATTTGGGGAGAAGGACATGAAAACGAAAAGACAGATTGTCCTGATGGAAGCATTTCTTCTATTTATTCTTCCTTTAAGCAAGTCGAAAAAGGGGCATGTGACCTTGAAAAAGAGCCAATGTCTCTAGTCAATCATTATAAGAAAGTCATCTCAATTAGGAATAAATATCCATTTATAAGAGATTCCATATTAACTTCGGTTAAGACTGGGGTCGCTAATTTAATTACCTATAAATTGACTTCTGGTGATGGCAAGGATTCTATAATTGTCATGCACAATACTTCTAGCGAAGTCATGGAAGCTGATGTCTCTAGTTTCTCTAGCGGAGAAATATTAGATACAATCAATACTTCTAACCTAAAGCCAAAAATCGAAGGGACTATTTTGAAATTAGCCCCATATTCATCAATAGTTTTGAAAGGTAAGTAAAAATGAAGAAGATTAAAACCTATTTTGTAGTTGCTTGTGCTTCTATTTTAGTTTGCTCATGTGGAGAAAACAATGGAAGTCAATCAATTAGCAAGACCGATTCAACAGCTCTTACTACTGATACGGGATATACTTTCCCTGAAACTCCAACATATGATGAACCGTCTTTCCAAATCCATTATCTAAGAACCGATAATAATTATGAACCTTGGTGCTTATGGCTTTGGACTGCAGACCAAGATGGTGCCGATTATGAATTTAATGGCGGAGATTCCATTAATGGGGCAATTGCTTCTTATCCGTTGTCAAAATTTGGATTAGGCGAAGCCGATACTCTTAACTTCCTTGTCAAAAAAGGTAGAGAAGGTAATTGGCTTGCTAAAGATCCTGATGAAGATAGGGAAATAGATTTCTCTAGTTTAAGTAAGGACAATAAAGACATTTACCACATTTATCTAAAAAGCGGAGATGCAAACGTGTATACTTCAAAAGATTATGTAGTCCCAGAAAAGGTTAACTATGCTAGATTTAATTCTACTAGTAGTGGTACCCAAGTAGTATTAGAAACAACTCTTCCAATAAATAAAGCTGTTTTAAAGCGCGATGGAGCAGTTATTAAGGAAATTACTCTTCCTAAGCCAAGGAATTTCGTTCGTATCCAAGGAATAGAAGGCGAAATAGATTTCTTGGCAAAATATAGCGTCGAAGTTACTTTTGCTGAATCTAATAATGTCGTTACTAAGGATGTTTCTTTCAATTCTTTATTTGGAACAAATGAATTCAACGCCAAATATGAATATACCGGAACTGATTTAGGTGTAACTGAAAAAGATGGGATATTTACTTTCAAGGTTTGGTCTCCTTTCTCTTCTTCAATTGAAGTTAGAATCTATAATTCAGGAACTCCAAAGAGTTTAGATGAATCTGGCGATGATACCTTTACTCTAGTTACCTTAAATAAAGGAGAAAAAGGCGTTTGGAGTGGTGCCTTAAAACAAGAATTATACGGTAAATACTATACTTTATTTGTCAAATCAAAAGATTATCCACAAGGAATAGAGATTGTTGATCCATATGCAAAAGGATGTGGCATCAATGGGCTTAGGGGAATGATTGTTGATTTTAACGCTGCTAAGCCAACTAATTGGGATAGCTTCAAAGCACCAGTCCACGATAGAAAATCAATGGTAGTCTATGAAACCCATATTGCCGATATTACTTCTTCCTCTAGTTGGACTAATGATGCTGAGACTAGGGAGCTAGAAAAGACTTATGCCGGGGCAATTAAAGAAGGTACAACCTATACTAAGGAAGGCAAAACCATCAAGACTGGCTATGATTCCATAAAAGATTTAGGAGTCAATGCGGTTCAAATCTTACCTATATTTGACCAGGCTAATGATGAAAGAAAAGAAAATAGAGCCTTTAACTGGGGTTATAACCCACTTAATTACAACTGCATCGAAGGTTCTTACTCTTCTAATCCGTACGATGGATATGCCCGTATCAAGGAATTTAGGGAATTAGTCGAGAAATTTGGCAATGACAATATGTCTATTATAATGGATGTTGTATATAACCACGTGAACGGGGCTAAAGGCAGCAACTTTGATGTCTTGGCTCCTGGATATTATTTCCGCTATGATGGCGAAAAGCTTACTTCCAAGAGTGGATGCGGAAACGATACTGCTAGTGATCATGCAATGTATGCCCACTTTATGAGAGATTCAGTCAAATTCCTAGCCGAAACATATAAATTAAGCGGATTTAGATTCGATTTGATGGGACTTCATACTCTTGAGGCGATGAATGAAGTAGTTGAAGCTGCTAGAAGTGTTAATCCAGATATAGTTATCTATGGCGAGCCTTGGGAAATGGAAGAATCTCTAGGTCTAACTATGGCAAGTCAAAAAAATCTTGCTAGCTTTGAAGGATTTGGAGCTTTTAATGACAAACTTAGAGACGCCCTTATCAAAGGTGGAATGGCCGCAGTTGATGAACTTGGATTTGCAACTAATCCAAGAGGTGGCAGCGAGTCCGATATGAGAAGTGTAGTCTCTGGAATCGAAGGAAAGACATCTACTATATCTTTTGATCCTGACAAGACAGTAAATTATGCTTCTTGCCACGATAATTACACTCTTTATGACCGTGCTTATATGGCTGGTATCGATGATGAAGAATTATTAAAGAAGATGCCAGTTTTAGCTAATTCCATTGTCTTGACTAGCCAAGGAACCTCCTTCATTCTTTCCGGAGAAGAGTTCTTGAGAACAAAAGATAAAGTCAATGGAGATGGTACCCATACAAAAGACGGCAATTCCTATTCCTCCTCTTATGAAGTCAATGCTCTTGATTATGATCTAAAATCCAAGAATATGGATGTATATGCGATTTATAAAAAGCTCATCTATCTAAAGACTCATGTCGATGGACTAGCATTAACAAAAGACGGCGTTGCCTCTAATCTAAATGTAACTGCATCCAAAGGACAAATTACCTATACCATCAAAGATAGTCTTAATAATAAAGAATATAAGATTGTCCATAATGATGGGGCTTCGACTCATGAAGCAATGGATTTTGCTGGTTATGAATTATATTTAGATACAATTGATGTCAATTCTACTAGAAAATTAACCAATAACGAAAAAGCCAATCGCTTCCAGACTTTAATTGGAGTAAAATCCCTTTAATGCCACGCAATCCTACTAACAAACCTAAATACGAAGAATTATCGGATTCACTAGATGAATCCGATATCTCTTTGGGGGCGTCTAGACCAGTTAAGGTTAAGAAAAAGAAAAAAGAAGATAAGCTAGACGAAAAGGAAAAAAGAAAGCAAAACAGGCTTTATAACATCCTTTATATATGCTCTGCCATATTCTTCTTTATTCTAGGAATAATAGTTATCTGCCTTATAAATTACATTAAGGGAGATGGTTTCCACTTAATCAAGGCTATCTTCGCTTGTTTCAAATGAAGATAATTTAGAGATAAAGTCCTTATCCGTATAATTGGATAGGGCTCTTTTTCTATATTCATTCATTTCTTCTTCGTCTTTAAATAAGACTGATCCATCATCTAGATAGGCTTTGCCAAGGCTAAGTTTATCTACTAGGGTAACTCTATCATTGCTAAATAATAGATACATGATATTAATAAAATAGGGGAGAACAAATAGAAGGATTACGGTATAGCCATTGAAAAATATCGTTGTTAAGCCAATAAATGGAAGATAGTAGGCTTTTTTTAATAAAGTAAAACCTATCTTTTGCCTATATCCATATCTGTCGCCATAACTAATCTTGAATATATATTCCCCAATCCCCTTCCTACCTTTATTTAATAACGGAATGGCAACGCTTAATATAAGGAAAGAAAACCCAATCGAGCAAATTCTGCCTAATGTTAGGGTCTTGCTAATGAAATCAGAAGAAGATTTTATAGAAGGATCAACATAATTTAATAGGGATGGTAATCCTTTGTATGTTGACTTAAATAGATCCAAGACATCATTCTGCCCCCTTTTATTTAAACCATCTTTTATAAATCCTGGCTTAGACGAATTGACAGTTCCATCTTCATTCACGTAATAAGAAGCATAGTCAGTCGAATATGAATTAATTGTAGGGGAGGCTGGCAAGCGTAAGACAAAGATATTATATAATTCCCCGATTGTCTTATCGTTCCTATTTCCGGTTAGATAAGTAACTAATTCATTGGGATAAGAAACAAGATAGAAGTTTTGGATTGCCTCTTCATATCCTTTATATTCATCTAGAGTTAGAGATAAATTTAGATTCAGTTCTTCTTTTTTTGCCGAAATAGTCTCGTTTTCTTTTATAAATGTTGGATTATTAATAATTATTGGATAGCAAACTGCATAGAAACAAAATAAACAAGCTAATATAAAAGAAACGAAATTTATTAGATTAGACCAAATATATTTTACTACCGGAGCTCTTTCGGCTTCATGATTGACTTGGATTTCTTTCTTCATAACGTCTTTCTTCTTCTATTGTATCAAAATATAATGAATTCTCTTCGTCTGCAACGCAGGAAGCGGATATATAATCATGTATGGAACGATGCTTTTTAGTAAACATTGTCATCGTATAAGATATTAATAAAGTTGCCCCGAAAGAAAACACCGAACCAAACATTTCTATAATTAAAAATGAGAAAAACCTTAATATCAGCCATCTTTTCTTATATGTATAGCCGTTTTTATCTAGTACAGTTAATTTGAATATTTTCTTTCCAATTGTCGCACTTGTTTTAGAAATCAAAGGAATTATATAAAAGAATATAAAGGCCGATAATATAACTGGAGGGAATGCATAACAAATAGTAAAACCGACAATACGGGTATTTTCATCGTTACAAGAAGTAATAAGGGGATCTTTATTTACTTTAGTTAAAGCTGATGAATAGATATCTTTTAAAGACAAAACCGCATCAATTTCTTTAACGTTTTCTTTCTTATTAATCTTTAGATGCGAATCAACTTCGGTTAGGGATTCAAATAAAGAAGAATCCTTTCCTATCCCTAATATAGAACTTTCAAAGGTTTCATCGCTTAGTTTGGCCATATGGAAACTTACCGCAATATCGCTGCAATAGAAGGCTTTTAGATTATCTAATAGATAAACGGTTTTAGTTTCTCCATAATAGTTAAAATCTTCTTTATGGAATTGCTCTAGCTTTTCTATAGGGCTAGTAACATCGGTAGAAATTCCCTTGAAGTCGATGAATAAGCCTGATTCTAATTGTCTAGAAACCATCTTGGCGGCATTCTCATTATATTTTGCTTCATTAGATACATTAGGTAATATAAATGGAAAATAGATAATGCTAGCTAAGGCAAAAGTAGCGGCTAAATCTATTAAGTGAGCAAATGCTCTTTTCCATATCGAACCTAGGACAATTAATTTTCCCATGGGTCAAGTATAATTCGGTTAGGGAATAAAATCACTTTATTTATGAATAAATAGGTTAATTAAGCACAAAATAAAATACTTTAGACCTGTTAAGAAAATAATTATCTCGTGTTTTTACGTCTATAATCTTAAAAAACATAGTAAAAATAGATGGATTTCTAGATTATGAACAGGAAATCTGTCTATAATAAAAAAATAAACTTGAAAAGTATCGTTATTTAAATACAATATTCATTGGAGATAAATGATGAAATTGTTGAAGTTTAAAGTTAATAGCGGATATAAAATGTTAGAAAAGGGTTTTGAAGTCAATTTTTTGACCAAGACTAGGATTAATAAAGATGCTCTTAATGACGATATTATCGAATTGAAAGAAGGACTTTATTATCCTTTAGAAACGGTATTTATCGGTAAGAATTCTTCTGGCAAGACTTCTGTTCTCATTTTGATTGAATTGATATTGAATTTCATTAAAAGTGGCAGAATCCCTGTTGACTTAATACTTGATCAAGATGCATTGGAATTGGAATTTCTCTTCTATGATTCCGGATATATATATTTATACAAAGGTGAATTCTATAAAAATGAATTAAGCAATCTTTCTTATATGGTTATTAGGAATGAATCCTTGAAAAAGACCATATATAAAAAGAACTACAAAAAGGACTTAAGCAACATTTCTTTCCCCAAAGATTATATTTTTCTTAATGAAGACAGCGGGAGTGATACTTCTGAAATAGCTAAACTAAAAATAGCGGATTCATCTATCCTTTTGGATTTAAATTTAATCGATAATTCTAATCTTGCCTCTATTATAGAAAAGATAAATTCATTTTATGGGAATGATACTTTTAATTGCTTAGTTGCATTATTTGATGACAGTATTGAAAGCATAAAGCCTGTCAGGCTAGATGATAATTCGGCTGCCTTTAAATTCAAAAGAGTCAATAAACCAGAAGTTCTAGTAAATCTTTCTTATTTAAAAGATAGGTTATCTTCAGGTACGTATAGAGGGATATATCTATTCGCTGCCTCGCTTCTTTCTTTTAGGCTCGGTGGGGATATTTTAATCGATGAAATCGAAAAGAGTTTCAACAAGAATCTAATTGAGAATCTATTTATTCTTTTCAATGATAGAAGGATTAATAGGAAAAATGCATCAATTATATATTCCACTCATTATGCCGAATTATTAGATCATAGCCCTAGGTGCGATAACATCAATGTTTTGCATAGGGTTGGCGATAAAATAAGCATTAGCAACATGTCTACTTCATATGAAATGAGAACGGATATTTCAAAATCAAATCAATTTGAGCAAAATGCATTTGATAATCTAACTAATTACGATAGATTGATGGACTTAAGGAGAGTCTTGCTTAAATGAAAATTCTTCTTGCTTGCGAAGGACAAAGCGAAGTTTTTTGTTAAATAGCCTTATCGAAAAGGGCTATCTAAATTTTAAGTATCCATTGTTACTTGATGAACCAATAAGATTAAGACAATTAGCAGAAATTGCCCCAATCATCAACGCTTTACCAATTAATGAAGAAATCATAATTTATCGTGTTGGTGATACATTAAAAGAAGATTTTGATTTATCTAAATTCAAGATGCGTATAAATCATATGAAAGTATATAAAGTTTGCACAAAACCAGAAATAGAAGTACTTGTTATCATTAACAAAGGAATTTATACCGAATATATCAAAAAAAGCAAGAAATATAGGCCTAAATCATTTGTTAACTCTAAATTCAAAGATTTTGACATCGAAAGTTATTTCTCTTCCAATGATTTATCAAATGCGATTAGAGAGTACAAAAGATTAAAAAAGCATAACAAAGATGAATTATATTTAGCGGATTTTGAACCGGTAACATAAAAGTAGACACACTTGTACTAAAAATAAACAACGATTTTGTATAATGAGACAAGGAGGTGCTACTATGCATAACACAAGGTCAGAAAACCTAGACATCGCCAAGCGCTTTGTAAACGGCGAGCTAACTACTCAGGAAGCACAGAGTATGCTTGGCGTGACACGTAACGGCATTTACTACTGGGCGAATGAATACAGGCGCTCAATAGGCGAAACCATTCCTAAAAAGCCAAGGAACGCAACCATCAGGAAAGAAGCTACCGACACGGATGAGTTCAACCGTCTTTCCTCCCTATCGAAGGAACAATTGATAGACGAGGTCATAAGGGCCAAGGTAGGAGAAGCCCGAGCAAAAAAAGGGTACGAAGTGAAAGGGGGTGGGGCCAGCAGGGAGTACGTTTCTTTAAGCAGCAAGAATACCAAATAGTCATGGAACTGAGCGGGAAATACCCCGTCAAGAGAATCTGCAGGGTAATGGGGATAAACAGATCCGGCTTCTATAAATGGAAGGATAGAATCAGCAATCCATCCCAGAAGTTGATATCAAGGGCAAACAACATCAACCTCTTCAGAAAGTACCACAAGCTCTATCCAAGCCACGGATATAGGTGGCTTAATGCCAAGATTAGGCTCGATACGGGGATAGCGATGAGTGATGTCTATGCCCATAAGTGTTGCAAATACGTTGGCATTGTCAGCATATCCAAGCACTATAAGTACAGGAAGCCGGGCGACGACAAGAAGGTTTACCCGAACCTATTGATGGCCGGCTTGAACATAAACGGCCCATACGAGTGCATCGTCAGCGACATGACGGCATTCTACCTTGATGGTACCTACTTCGAGCTAACGCTTTATATGGACCTTTGGAACAACGAGATACTGTCCCATTCCCTATCTTCTAAAAGGGGTGACAGGATGACCTACATTAACGGAATCAGGGACATAATCGAAATCAAAAAAGAGCATCCAGACCTTAAGATGGTTCTCCATACCGACCAGGGATCTGTATACTCCTCCAAGGAGTTCAATGAACTCCTGCCTGCTTATAATATCATACATTCGATGTCTCGTGCAGGGACTCCGACGGACAATGCGGCCATGGAATCGATAAACGGATGGATCAAGACCGAAATGTTCGCCGACTTCCACCTGACTTCGAAGGAAAAGATAATCAAGGAAATAGACGAATATATACTGTTCTTCAACGAAAAGCGTCCTGCGTATTCTCTGAAATACATGACCCCAAAGCAATACAAGGATGCCTACTACAAGAAACAAGGGTCTAAAACTTGAAATGTTGTGTCTACTTTTTGTTGACTAGTGCAATTTATTAACAAAATAGGCTTTTTATCGATATTTTTTCTTGCCTGTTAAAAGGAAACGAAAATTTTATTTGTATTTTGCTTAAAATGGTTGATAATAAACCAGTACAAAAATTAAGCAAAACGCCTCGCGCCTGAAAGAAGTGATCTTATCGGGCAAGGGGATTATTTCGCTTGTAGGAGATTTATGGCTAAAGAAAACATCGAACAGTACGAACTTAAAGAGATCAAGGAAGAAGTCGAAACAACCAAAAAGAAAGAAAAATTCGACGATTCTGCTTTCGTCTCCCTTCATCACATCGACAAAGTCTATGACAATAATGTCCAGGCCGTATTTGATTTCAATCTTGATATCAAAAAGCATGAATTCATCGTCTTTGTTGGTCCTTCTGGATGTGGTAAATCAACAACCCTCCGTATGGTTGCTGGCCTAGAAGACATCACTAGAGGCGAACTCTATATCGATGGAGAGCTTTGCAATGATAAGCAACCAAAAGATAGAAATATCGCGATGGTCTTCCAAAGCTATGCTCTTTATCCACATATGTCTGTCTATGATAACATGGCGTTTGGGCTTGTTATTTCTCACCTTCCAAAGGCTGAAATTGATAAAAGAGTCCATGAAGCCGCTAGAATTCTTCAAATTGAACAATATCTAGATAGAAAGCCAAAGGCCTTATCCGGTGGACAAAGGCAGCGTGTTGCCTTGGGTAGGGCAATCGTTAGGAACGCCAAGGTATTCCTGATGGACGAACCTCTATCTAATCTTGATGCTAAACTTCGTGTCCAAATGAGAAGCGAAATTGTTAAACTTCATCAAGCCTTAGGTGCGACTACAATCTATGTTACCCATGACCAAACCGAAGCTATGACCATGGCCACTAGAATTGTTGTCATGAAATTAGGTAGAATCCAACAAATTGGCACTCCAAAGGAAATTTATAATAATCCTGCCAATTTATTCGTTGCTGGATTCATCGGTTCTCCTTCGATGAATTTCCTTAACGTTGACTATAAAGATGGAAATGTCATCTTCGAAGGTGGCAAGGAAATGAAATTGCCTGCTTCAGTTATCAAAGGACATAAATTGCCTGAACAATTCATTCTTGGCATCCGCCCAGAAGATATCCGTCATGTTGAAACTTCGACTAAAGACAATGCAATAGAAGTAGAAGTCAAGGTTGCTGAACTTCTTGGCTCTGAATATTATTTGCATTGCGATTTCGGGGGAATTGATTTGGTTTCAAAATGCCCAGCTGATAAAGAAATTAAGTCCGGTGACAAGGTATTTGTCGAATTGAATTTGTCTAAGATTAAATTCTTCAATAAAGAAAGCGAAGAACACGAAGCAATCTAATATTTTGTCTTGCTTAATAATCTAGGGATGGGGGCTATTCTCCATCCCTTTATTTGTCTAAAAGCATATTTCTAGCCTAGATGGCTATATTGATATAAAATAAATTCATAAAGAAAGGGAAAAATTATGGAAAGGAAGAAACTTTTTAGTGCTTTGATGTTCTCTTCATTACTATTCGCTTCTTGCGGGAATAATAGCAATGAAAGTCCGAGTACTTCCAGCGAGCAATCTAGTAAACCTGATGAAACAGTAACTACAACAGCGACAACTTCAGTAAGTTCAACTACATCAAAACCTACTGGCAGTGATGAGCCTTATGCTTTCGATGGAATCGTACGTATCCATTATAGAAACCATAATGAATCATATTCGTCTAAATGTTTATGGGTTTGGCTTAGCGGAGTCAATGGTCAAATATATGAATTTGCAAATAACAATAACCCAGATTCATATGGATTATGGGTGGATTTTGATTTGCAAGCGGCCCCATTCAATGAATTTTCTTTGACTGAACTTAGCTATATTGTTAGGGAAAAATCCACTTGGGATGGTCAGACTAGCGATACTTTGATTGAATTCTCTAAATTCAAGCCATACGAAACTACTAGGGAAGATGGAAGGAAGCAAATAGATGTCTATTCTTTTGATTCAGGCAATAAAAAGCTTACCCTTTATCCAACTTTGACTGAAGCAATGGGAGATTATATTAAGGTTGCTAAAGTCAATGATGATTGGAAATCTATCTATGTCGAAGGGGATGGATATGATACTGGGAATGGCGATAATAGCAACATTGGGATAATTAATGCTATAACAGTCTATTCTTTTCCAAATAGCTATCAACTTCTTAGCGATACTATAAAAGAACAAAAGAAGAATGATTACATAATCTATCAAGACGCCCCAAGGAAAAAGGAATTAAATATTACCTTTAAGGAAGAATTAGTTCCTACTAACCAATATTTAGTCGAAGTCTATTTTGTCTCTGATATGGATAATGTCAAACGCGCTAATGTATCCTTTTCATCTTTGTTTGAATCCGAGATTTGGAAAAATAAATATGAATATGAAGGGGATGATTTAGGATTAACTTTTAAAGATACCTCAAAACCAAATAGGGCAACATTCAAATTATGGTCCCCATTAGCATTTGATGTTAAGTTATATACCTATCAAAAAAGTGCTCCTTTGGCCTATTTTGACCATTATGTTGGGGGAACTGCCTTTAAGAATGTCTACCAAATGAAATATACTTCAAAAGGAGTCTATGAAGCGGTAGTCGACTTAAAAGAAGAAGATAAATTCTATACTTATTATGTAAGCAATATCGAAGGTCAATTCGAGACTATCGACCCATATGCCAAAGCTAGCGGTATCAATGGAATTAGAGGGGCAATATTAAATAACAATCAATGGAAAGAAACTGATCCAGAAGGATTTTCTTCTATCAGGGGTAATACCTCATCTTATCCATTTACCCATATAAATACCTTAAATGATTTAGATATCTATGAAGTTCATATCCGTGATTTTACTGCTTCTAATTCCTGGGTTTCTAATAATGATAATAGAAGGGGTACCTATAATGCCTTCGTTGAAGAAGGTACGACTTATGAAGGGGTATCGACTGGATTTGACTCACTTAAGGAACTAGGGGTTTCGGCCGTCCAGCTTTTACCTGTATTCGACCAGGATAATGATGAAAGAGTATGGCTAAATAAAGATGGAACCTATAGAAAATACCCTACCTATAACTGGGGATATAACCCAAGTAACTATAATGTTATAGAAGGTGCATATGCTTCTAATCCAGAAGATGAACTCAATAGGATTACGGAATTCAAGAACCTAGTCAAGAAATGTGCCGATAACGACATCAGAGTCATAATGGATGTTGTCTACAATCATGTTTCTAGCGTTTCTAAGTCTAGTTTTACCAAAACCATGCCTCAATATTATTTCAAGGTTGATGAAAATGGTACCTATATCGACCAAACAGGATGTAACAATACCCTTGATTCATCTAAGGGAATGGTTGAACGCTATATAATCAATTCAGTTTGCTTCTACGCAAAAGAATATGGAATAAAAGGCTTTAGATTCGATTTGATGGGATGTTTAGAAACTTCTACGATGAGAAAACTAAAAGATGCCTTATATGAAATTGATCCTGAAATCGTTGTCTATGGCGAAGGATGGAGAGGAAGTGGATTTGCTAGTTCAACCCAAGCTGGAAAGGAAAATGTCTATCAATATCTAGGGGATAATGGCAAAGGGGAAGTCGGTGCTTTTAATGATGGAGGTAGAAACGGACTTAAAGGCGATACAAAATGGGCTGATATAGTTCCTTCATATGGATTTATGGGGCAAGGTCCTTCCGATTTAAGCGAAGATACAATGTATGATGCAGCCTGCACCTATCTAGGTGAAAATAGGCATGTAACCCAGTCTGGTATTGCTACTAGCCCAACCCAAACGATAAATTATGTCGATTGCCACGATAATTACACTTTATATGATTCGCTTAATTATATGTATGATGGAGGGAAGAATTGCAATAACGACACTAACCCAATTCAAGATGCTGCCATTGCAACGATGAGTTATGTAATCTTCTCCCAAGGCGCTGCCTTTATCCATGGGGGAAGCGAATTCTTTAGGCAAAAGATCATGAAAAAAGATGATCCTAATATCGATTTATTAAAGGATTCCATCAAGGCACATGAGACCTATATCGAAGGTGATGGATTTGAAATCCCAGGTGGTGATGGGGATTATCTAGTCAGGAATTCCTATCAATATGGAGATTCGGTCAATGCTTTTGATTGGTCTAGGAAAGTCAAATACCTTTCTTATTTCAATAAGATAAAAGAGGCCATATCTACTAGAAAAGCGTTAGTAAAAGAAGGAAGACTCGGAGTTAGCTACAACGCTATCCAAGGTTCCTATAAGGATGGTGAAGGAAACATTAAGAAATATAGCCGTCTATGGGATGATTTGGTGCAGCGCGATGCTTCAAATCTATTACGTCCAGTTTTGGCAGCCCAAACTGAATTCTCCAAGATGCCAGCTTCTACTAAATTAGATGTCTATTCTTTCCTTGGGGGAAGGATGAATGAAGATGAAGCCACTATCGGAATTGGTAATGGCAAGCTTAGGGTCTTATATGGTTCTAAACGTAATAAAGGCGATATAATCGAAATTTCTGATTATAAATTAGCCATTAGCAAGCATGAAATGCTATTTGTAGGAGAGAATACGGAATTCTGTGTAAACCAGAAACTCGCTTTAAC
>ULWZ01016581.1_pt1 | contig 17253 bp, 5 predicted proteins | sample 1960811 | NCBI WGS metagenome assembly ULWZ01 (sample SAMEA4835825, study PRJEB28245) | human gut metagenome | biome: gut microbiome; material: fecal sample | place: Denmark | collected 2008 | reverse complement strand
CAAGGTCGTTAATCTTCCTCGTTTTTTTGATGCGGTTGCCCTGTAAGGACCCTAAAGTCCCTAAAGACCCTAAGGCCCCTAAAGTCCCTAAAGCTCCCCAAAGTCCCATCGTCCTCCTCCGCCCATGCGTTGCGCAGCCCATTCCCTCATTAAAAAAACAGAGCCCGCTAACCTCAACGGTCGGCGGGACTCTTAACTAATTCAGGTACGAATTCTATACATCCGGCCATTTAGGCCGGAGATAGCCCTTACTTTTGTTCTACATTTCAGGTTAGTCAATCACGTCAGCGCATCACTGCGCCTTCATATCAAAATCAATCAGTTGTTTTCGGAGAAGGGCAGGGGCGCTTGGCCGGACTTGCCGACCCGTATGCGCCTCTGTCGCGTGGGATGCCCATGCTACTTCTTGACGATGCGTATGGGCGTTTGTTCGTTGATTACAATCATATACACGCCGGAGGCCAGTGTGGAGACGTCCACGCTTTGGGTGTAGCTGTCTTCGCCGGCTACGCGTGCCACTTCGGCGCCGGTGCTCGAGAATACGCGGATGTCGCGTATAGCCTCGGGACTGGTGACGGTCACCTCGGTGGTGGCCGGTACGGGGTAGGCGCTCAGGCTGTAGCCCGTGGCGTCACCTATGCCGGTTGTCCCGGCGATGGTAGCGGTGGCGGTGGTGTTCGCACTCTTGCTTATGCGTGCATTGGTGGAGGCGTACACGGCCGTGATGCGGTATTTGTAGCCCGACGGGTTGGCGTTGGTGTAGTAGTACAGCACGCACTCGTGGTCGGTGGCGTAGTGGGCTTCGCGCATGGCATAGCCTTTTTCACTCGGGCTGTCGGCGGCGGTAGTGCCGAATTTGTATTGTCCGGGCACTTGGCCGTTGGTGATTTCTTCGGGATAGTAGTGGTAGTCTTCGCCCTGCTTGAGCAGGTTGAAGTTGCTCAGCGTCTTGTAGCTGCGGCCATCGTCGGTGGAGACTTCGACGAGGAAGTACGACACGGGTTCGGAGGACTGAGCCGGCAGTGCGCGATCGAAATCGAGGTCTACGCGGTAGGCGCCCTTAGCGCTGCCCGAGCCTTCGTAGGCGTAGGCATTGGCTTCGCCTATGGCTGCCGGGTAGTCGTTTTGGTCCACTGCAAAGTTAGCGGCGCCGTGGATGATGGAGTTGTCTTTCTTGCGCTTGTAGATAGGCACAATTTCGGCGGTGTATTTCTCCGAATCGAGGTTGTACACGCCAGCGGTCTTGCTGTACTCGAGGGTGAACGTGTGGTCGGCTTTCTGGACGTCGGGCTCGTTCCATGCTTGTATGATGTTGCCGGACTTGTCCTTGAGCGACACTTCGTAGTGGTCGACTATGACATCGGCGTTTTCGCTCAGGCCGTAATCGTGGTTGGTGCCGGGACGCCGCCATGTAATCTTCGAGTCAAAGTGCGTGATGTCGGTCTTGGCTTTATTGTATCCGGTGGTGATGTCCAATGTCGGGGGTACATCGGGGTACTGCACGCTGATGTACAGGCCTTGGCAAAGCGCACGCCCGGAACGTACTGATAGATGTATATGCACTTCTCTTCCTTGTTGTACTCGGCGCCGTACCAGCTTGCGTTGGAGTTGCCGGCTTCGAATCGGGTGCTTTCGTCCAACTTGTTGGCTACCGTGGGCATGAGGTTGTCCTTGGAGGGCACGACGGTGGTGTAATTCTCGCCGTTCTTGCATTGTGCGATGTCGATACGGAAGTTGCCGGGGCTGTTGCTGTTGATAGTAGTGGAGTGTAGTACAAAGAATTCGTTGTTGTACGTGAAGGTCACGCCGCCGCACTGGGTGATATCGGCTGTGTTCGAGAACATCTGGGTGTACCTGCCGTTGGCGTCTACGTACCATGTGCCGATGCCGCGTACGGTTTGGATAAATGCTCCGTTGCGCCCGGGTACGGGGAAGGCGTAGTTCTCGGTAGAGCCCCATGGATCTACATTGCGACCGAGGGCTGCGATTTCGCTGATGGGAGCGGTGAATTTCTTCACCTCTGTGGTGGTGCCGCCGTTCATCTTGATGCGGAAGACATCAGCCGAGCGGTTCATGGACATCAGCAGGAAGCCTGTGCCGTTTTTGGCGTTACCGCCGGCCGAGATGTAGTGCGTACGATAGTACTGGAGACCGTCGCCACTTTTGATAGGGATAAACCCGGAGACATTTTTATTAGCTTCGTTGTAATCGGCAATACGTTTCTTACCTTCGTCCGAATTAAAAAAGTCTTGCTCCAGATTGTAGAAGTGTTTGCCGTTGTAACTGAGTTCGGTCTCGCCGGTTTCGTTGCCATGTACGAATGCTGTCGGGCGGTAATACATCGAATTGGTGACTTTGACACCATCGGCCTCGTTGTCGATATATGGAGTGTCATACCAGCTGAAAGCGCCGGAGTGGATGGCGCGACGCCATTTATTACCGCCTTCGTCTACGGCTACAAACTGGCTTTCAAGACCCCAGGTGACGACTTCGGTGTGGAGGTTGTCGCCGATGGTCTTGATGGTCTTGGCATCGGCGCCGATGGATTTGATGCCGCCGCACCAGTCACCACGCCATTTGGCGTAAATGGCTTGTGCTTCTTCTTTCGTGATATTTGTGCCTACTGATTTTCCGTCCAAATAGTTGTTGGGAATGTAATTGCCGTTGGCTGACAGCTCGGTGCGTGCAGTCAGCTGTGCGAGGTACCACTTGCCGTTGTAGTACTGGGCCTGACGGTATATGTCGCCGGGGGCACCCCATGCGCCTACCGGCGTCTTGGCGTTGGCAAACAGGCCTTTGGCCAATACTGCATCGGCGGGCCTACCGGCCTTGTTCCACTCGTCCTCGGTCATGATGGGATAGTTGTATACGGTGTCGAGGACGTACGATGCTACGTCTTCGGCGTGCTTGATGGTAGCGGATACCGATGTCGAGCGCGTGACGCTGCCGTCTTTCCAATAAGCCACAATCACGTAGGAGTATGTGCCGTCGGGAAGGTTGGAGTCGATATACGAACCTCCGGTGTATTTGCCCAAAATCTTGATACCGTCGCGGAATAATTCGTAGTGGTCGAGGTTCTCCGTCGAGGCCACTTCCCATGCCAGGGCGGCGGTGCGGCGTCCCTTATAGGTATCTACGGAAGTGAAGTAGGGTGCGGCGGAGGCCTTCGGCGCTACGGTGTTGGAGGAGGCGGAATTGGTCTTTTCGCCGTCCTTGGTGGTGATGGTTTGGTTCATGGTGGCGCGTACCATCAGCGAGGTCTCCACGGTGACTACAACGCCGTTCTCGGTTTCCGACCCTAAGGGCGAGTAGTTGGCCACATCGTATTTGGTGGTGTTGGCGGGTATGGTGGCGAGGTCTTTTGTCGTGGTGGTGGCGGTGCCGCCGGCGGGTGTCTTTTTGATTACCTTGACCACGGTGAAGTTCTTGATTGTGCCGTATGCCGGGGTACTCCATTCGAGGTGTGCCGTGGCTGTGGCGTCTGTCGGGTCGATGGAGGCGGTCAGGGTGATGTTGCCGAAGCCGGCATCGTAAGTCGAGGCATTGGTGCTTGTGGCGCTTGTGCCTTCGGCGTTGACGGCTATGATGCGGTATTTGTGCTGCTTGCCCGTACCGGTGGTCAGAACAAGTGTCTTTGAGGTGGCATTGCCGTCATATACCTTGGTTTCGGGCGAGTTGGTGCAGTCGTACACTTGATACGAGGTGGCTTTGTCGGCTGCGTTCCATTTCAAGTCGACCTTCTGGGACGTGCCCTCCCATCTTGCCGTGGCGGTGAAGCCGGTAACGGTTGCAGGCCTGCGGTCGTCTTTGTACTCGACACGGACGATGCCGCCATCGGGGTCGATGCCGTAGAGCACCAGATGTCGGTCGGCTTCCTTGATGTCGTAATCGCAGAAGGTGAAGCCTGCATTGCTTATATCGTTATTCGAAACAGTCTGAGCGTCGGTGATAATGTTCTTGCCGTTGGCCACGCCATCGGTGTAGTCGATGAGGGAGAGTTTGGGCGCGGTGGTGCCGCTTGAACAGTTCATATTCAAGGACAATTTGCGGCCTTTGAAGGTGAAGAACTTTTGGCCGGTGCCGTGGATTGAACCTAAACCATTGGCGGAGAGTTCTTCTTTTACGGATCCATCGGCATTAAAGTGGATGCCGTATGTGTTGTTGAAAGACGTAATCCACACTGTGCCGTCATCCATCGGGTCTATGCTGACGTTATTCCAGTCAGAGCCTAAGCTTTTGGCTAATTTGATTTCCTTGACGGAGGTCGTCTGCTTGTTCTTGATGGTAAAGACGAGCAATCGATCTATGGCGTTTCCTTTCGTTGCAATCATGTATATCCTGCCGTTATCGGGTGTACCCCATGCACCAAATCCTTGGTATGGATTAAGTCTTGGATTTCCTGAGCAGTCTACTCGGTTCTCAATTTTGTCATTGAAAAGGTATATCGGTGCGCTTTTGGCACTACTCCAGCAATATATCTTGGTATTTTGGGTGCTGCTGCTTGGACAATTCATAGCAACGACCGAATTGCCCATACGGGTCATACCTAATAGTGCGGCATAGTAGCTCCCTCCTTCAGACCAGTCAATGGTATTGTCAACGCCGTTCATGTTAGCTTCGCCTTCTTGGGCAAAAGTAGTGCTATTGAGCACCTTAATCTTGTAAGATGATTTCGTGCCCATGTTGCCGTTTTGAGTCAACACCCACAATTGGTTGTTGAAAACGGTCAGACCGGCGGCGCAAACATTGCCGTTGCCGGTGGTGTTGCCGTTGTTCGGCCACCAGGCGTTGACCGGGGAGACGTTTTTCTTGCAGTAGGTGGTGGCCCCTGCGGGGATGGTGAAAGCCTCGGCGGAGGCTCCCACCGAGGAGCCGAGCGCCGTGATAAACGCCATCAGTGTTAAGAATGCATTTTTGAATCTCATATTATGAAATGTAGTTAATGTTTGTTCCGAGTTTTTCACGCTGTTCCGGTCCAAGCTGCTCTATACCGGTCCAAGCTGCTCTAAGCCATAGGTTGTCGAGGGGAAGCGTAGTGCTTTGTATAGTGTTTCATGCGTGCTTAGTCCTGTCTTGTCAGGAGCTGTCAGTCGGTGTCAGTCGATGTCGGTCGATGTCAGTCGATGTCGGTTGTCTTGCCCGGGCAAATGCGAGGACTTGTGCCCGCGATGCCACGAATGTGGATGGATGCGTGCTCTGTAACTTTTTATGTGTGTGGTGTGCCGCGGGGCGGTCTTGTGGCAGTGGTGGCGGCGTTTGGTCGTGCGTGCCTCGGGCCTATACTCCGGGAGGTTGTAGAATGGCCTCCGGCTTGGAGGCTTTTTGATAATCGGTTCGCGGACGTTTCTTGCCGTCCGTGCCCATATGCAATAAAGTCAAGGTATGTTATATCAAGCATTGAGCCTGATTTTGGCCTGCAAAGTTAAGCATTATTCCGCATATACAGCACAAAAAGTGCCAAAATAATAAAAAAACGAGCTCCGCTAACCTCGGCGGTCGGCGGAGCCCTTAACAATATTGCATTCTACATTTCAGGTTGATCAATCAATCACTTTTTCAGTGGTTTTTTTTAGATGCGTGCTGCATCACTGCAGTACTAAGTAATTCTATTAATTACTTGCTTCTTAGGGCTTCACTCGCACAAGCGAGCGGTGGCCCTGCGGGCACGTGCCAACCTCGGTCGGCACGGCCGCATATATCAAAGTATCAATCACTTCTTAACGATGCGCAGGGGAGCCTGCTCGTTGACTACGAGCATGTACACGCCCGGGGCCAGGGTGGAGACGTCCACGCTTTGGGTGTAGTCCTTTTCGCCGGCCACGCGAGCCACTTCGGCGCCTGCTGTCGAGAAGATGCGTACGCTTTCTATAGCCTCGGGGCTGGTGACGGTTACCGCAGTGGTGGCGGGCACGGGGTAGACGCTCAGGCTGTAGCCGGTGGCGTCACTTATGCCGGTTGTCCCGCCGTTGAAGTTCTCGGCGTTGGTCGAGGCGGTCTTGCGTATGCGAGCATTGGTGGAGGCGTACACGGCCGTGATGCGGTATTTGTAGCCCGACGGGTTGTCTTTGGTGTAGTAGTACAGCACGCACTTGTGGTCGGTGGCGGGGTTGGCTTTTTCGCGCAAGGCGTAGCCCTTTTCGGAGGGGGTGTCGATGCCGAATTTGTACGTATCGCTCCCGCCGAACTTGTAGTTGCCGGGCACTTGGCCGTTGGTGATTTCTACTGGGTAGTGGTGGTAGTCTTCGCCCTGCTTGAGCAGGTTGAATTTGTTAAGGGTGTTGAAGGTGGCGCCTCCGTCGGTGGAGTATTCCACGAGGAAGTACGACACGGGTTCGTTTGAATTGGCGGCTGTGGCACGGTCAAAGTCGAGGTCTACGCGGTACATGCCGGCGGCAGCGCCATCTCCGCTATAGATGTATGCTCTGGCTTCGCCTATGGCTGCCGGGTAGTCGTTTTGGTCAACTTCGTAGTTCATACCACCACGGATGAGTGTTCCGTTGTTTACGCGTTTGTAGATAGGAACGATTTCGGCGGTGTACATGTCGGCGTTGATGAAGAACTCACCGTCATCGTTTTGATTGTAGTCGATGGTGAACACATTGCTCACGTCAGCCACGTCATTTACTTTCCATGTATTGAGTACAGTACCGCTTTGGTCTTTGAGGGCTACTTCGTAGTGGTTTACCACGATGTCTGCTCCCGGCAGGCCGAAGGAGTGGTCTTGGTCGGTAGGTTTCTTGCTGGGACGATTCCAGGTAATCTTGCAGCCGAAGCGTGTGATGTCGGAGAGGTTGGTTTCATCGTCATAGCCGGTCGTAATATTGATGTTGACGGGTACGTCGGGATAAGCATCGCGCTTGTACAGGCGATACTTGGCGAAGCGTACGCCGGGAACATATTGATAGATGTATATGCAGTCGTCTGCCTCGCTGAACTCGGCGCCGTACCACGAGCAGTTCGAGTTGCCGGCAACGAATTGCGAAACTTCTTCGAGCTTATTGCCTACGCAGGGAATCAGGTTGTTCTTGGAGGGTACCACGTTGGCGGCTGTTTCGCCTTCGCCGCATTCTGCTACGTCGATGCGGAAGTAGCCGGGGTTGTTACTGCGAACCGTAGAGGGGTGCAGCACGAAGAACTCATTGTTGTAGGTGAAAGCCACGCCTCCCGACTGGGTGATGTCGGCGGTAGCATCATACATCAGGGAGTAGTGGCCGGAGGGGTCTACATACCATGTACCGATGCTGCGCACGGTTTGGATAAATGCTCCGTTGCGCCCGGGTACGGGGAACGAATAGTTCTCGGTAGAGCCTTTGGGGTGCAAGGCTTCGCCCGTCTTGGGGTTTGTCATGCCCTCGTAAGGTGCGACAAACTTCGTGATATTATTCATTGCAGTACCGGCGGCGTTAAGGTCTACTCTGTACACGTCGGCAGACAAGTTCATCGAAAGCAGTACGTAGGGGTTGCCGTTGTTATAGTTGCCGGCAGCCAAATAATGAGTACGATAGTACTGAGTTCCGTTTGCGCCTTTGCCTTGTTCTTCGTAGTAATAGAAGTCTTGGCCTCCGTAGGTCAGCTCGATATTGCCTTTGAGGTATTTTATCGGGCGATAGTACAGATTAGTACTGTTAAGTGGGCCTCCGTTGGTTACGCGATGCCAGAATTTGCCGGTGCCATCCACTGCTATGGACTGGTTCTCCAAGCCATAGGTTCCATTGACTACATCGCCGGCATTGCCGATGGTCTTGATAGTAGCTTCATCTGCGCCTATGGAATAGATATGACCTTTCCATTTGCCGTCTTTGTATTCTTTGTTCGCTCCAGTTCCGGCTTCATCACCCCCCACGTAACTATTGGGTATATAGTTGGTTCCGTCTACAAGCTCGGTGCGTGCAGTCAGCTGAGCAATATACCATTTGCCGTTGTAGAATTGAGCCTGACGATATACGTCACCGGGAGCACCATAGGAACCTACACGAGTCTTTGCATTTGCGAACCAGCCTTTGGCTACGACAGCATCTGCGGGACTGCCGGCGGCTGTCCATTCATCTTGTGTCATGATGGGATAGTCATAGATGCAGTCGAGGATGTAGTTGGTGACGTCGGGAGAGTATGTAATCGAGGCTTCTCCGGGCAAGGAGCTCTTAACCACGGTTTCTCCGCCTTCATCGTAGTAAGCCTTTACAACATACGAATAGTTGCCGTCGGGGAGTTCGGCATCGATATAGGAGCTGCCTTCGTAGTTGCTCAGAATCTTGATGCCGTCGCGATATACTTCATAATATTTGAGGTTGGTGGTCGAGCTCACTTCCCATGTCAAAGCGACGGTGCGACGTCCCCTATAGGTTACTATGCTTGTAAAATAGGGGGTATTGGGAACGTTCGGAGCTACCGCATTAGAGAGTACTTCGTTGGTTTGCTCGCCCTTTTCGGTGGTGATGGTCTGTGCCATCTTGGCGCGAACTAAGAATCTGGTCGAAGTGTTGTAGGTGATACCGTTTTCGATTGTCGTAACGAGGGCGGTATAGTTGGGGTAGTCGTAAGTGGTTACATTCGGTGCGAGGTCGGCAATTTTGGCGTCGGTAGTGACGCTGCTGTTGTCGCTGCCGTTCTTGGTTTCGCGCTTAATCACCTCGAAGCCTTGGAGTGTGCCATTGGCGGGGGCATTCCATGAGAGCTTGGCCTTCTTCGTATCGTTGGGGTCGATGGTGCCTTCCAGTTTGACGGCGCCGAAGCCGGCATCGAAGGTGCTTGCGTATGCGCTTTGTGCGCTTTCGCCGCTTTCATTGTAGCCCTTGATGCTATATTTGTGCGCTAAGCCTGTGCCCAAAGTCAGGTCGAGGGTGCAATTGGTGTCGGTGCCGCTCCATACCTCCGTTGCCGTTTCCAAGTCATCGGAGTTTTTAAATACCTTGTATGAGGTGGCATTCCCATCTTTCGCCCAAGTGAGGTCTACCTTCTGTCCGGCGCCATCCCAGCGTGCCGTCGCCGTGAAGTTTTGAACGATACCGGGAGCCGATGTTTCTTTATATTCTACGCGCACGATACCACCGTCGCAGTCCAGACCGTATAATACCAAGTGCTTGTCTGCTGTCTTGATTTCGTAGTCACAGCCGGTAATGTTAATAGAACTTTGAGAGTGACTTGACAATTGGGGCTGTGTGCCGCTGATTATATTCTTCTGTTTTCCGGAGCCAACGCCTGCAGTATAGTCTATGAGAGACAGACGAGGGTCTGCCCATCCGGAAGTGAAGTTCATGCATAAGGCGAGCTTTTGTCCTTTGAATGTAAAATGGCGTTGACCGGAGCCGTTTGCATTGGCAAAACCATCTCCGGAGAATTCTTCGATGAGTGTACCATCTGCTCTAAAGTGCATACCATAGGTGTTGTTTGATGCATCTTTAACCCAGAAAGATCCATCACTTAATGGTTCTATATTAGCAAGTTCCATGCCGGGGGCTTTTGCCAGGTTTACTAACGTAACTTTGCCGGCGGCATCTTCTATTTTCTTGTTGGTAACCGTAAAGATTGCAACACTCCCCTTATCGGATGAAAGGACATATATTTTGCCATTTGAGGGTGTTCCTGAAGCGCCTAAACCTCGTCCCAGACTTTTCTTTAAGTATGTATTCAAGTGATTGTTAAACATCACCGTAGGTGCTCCGGTTCCTTCCCAGCAGTAAACCTTAAAGTTTTGCCAATAGGAAGATGGCCTGTTTATAGAAATTACAGCATTTCCCATACGGACCAAACCATATAGCGTAGCAGCATCACTTGTGCCTGCGGTAACGCCGGACATGCTTGCGGTTCCTTCGCGTGCAAATGTCGTACTGTTAAGTATGTTCATCGTGTAGCTTGCCGGATTAGTCACTGACCCGTTTACGGTCAGCACCCATAGCTTGTCGTTGACGGCGGCTATGCCAACTGCTTTGGCTGACGAGGAGTTGCTGCTATTTCCGCCGTTAGGCCACCAGGCATTGACCGGGGCTTCGTTCTTCCTGCAGGATTTAGTGCTGCCGGTCGGGATGGTAAACGCCTCGGCGCCGGCGGGTAAGGCCGAGGAGAGCGCCAGCACGAATGCCGTAAGAGATAAGAGTATCCTTTTAAGTCTCATTTTGTTAGAATATTGTTTTTTAGGTTATTATTATCGTGTATAGGGTGTATTGTGGCGGATTTCGCGCCCGTGAGTTGCGTTGTCGGCATCGGCTGTCGCAGTTGCGAGGAGGCCTGTCGCCGAAGGTGCTGTTGACTAACCCTCCGGTGGCGGGGTGTCCGCCGTGGCAGGGGTTGGGATGTCATCATAGTACACGGATGTTCAAAAGGGTGGGACATACGGCCTATGGGACGGCTTGTTATAGAGGATATTGACGCATCGCGCCAATTCGGGGAGCAATCTGCCACAATAAGCATTCTGATGTTCGGGCCTTATCCCGAAAGTGGCTGTGGCCGACTTTTACAAAAATATTGCGTCCGCTGATGGGCGGCTGCAGTCCGAAAGCAGCGCATACACTATGGTATGCCTGTCAGTGATGCCATATACGCTGCACAACCAAGGTGCTATGCGTATACTTGGGTCGTGGTGGTGGCGTCAGAGCCATATCTGCTTCTCAGCGTAAATATACGTTAAAAGCGGCAATTGTCCGCACAAAATACGTGCTTCTTTAGGCAAAATATTGCGGCAAAAATATTGCTATATACACGACAAATGCCGCCGTGCCTGCACTTTTTGTAACAATCGCGTATATCAAAATAAAGGATTCGGTAGGGCGGTGTGTCGGTAAAACCGGTAGGGCGCAATACATCGCGCCCGCAGCGACATAATCCGTTCGATAATCCGACAATCAACATATTATATCCTCGTGTATTGCGCGGGCGCAATATATTTCGCCCCTGCAAATAATACGCCTTAATATGACACGCTTGCGCGTCAATACGCTCTTTTTCCCATTTCTCCGGACTTTATGGCTCGCCATCCGCAAAAAATATGTAAATTTGCATGACCTTAGAGGCCTTAAAGCCCCTAAGGGCCTTAAAGAGGCAGAACACAAAGTATTACACCCTATATACAACACGATTTATGGCAACCAAACCTTTCAAGTATCAGCCCATGTTCCCGTTGGGACCGGATACAACCGAGTATTACAAGCTGACAGACAAATACGTACACACCGAGAATTGGGGCGGACACGAATTCCTCGTCATCGACCCCGAAGCACTCACCGTACTGGCACGTCAGGCCACCCATGACAACGCTTTCATGCTGCGCCGCGAGCACAACGCCATGGTCGCCAAGATCCTCCATGACCCCGAAGCAAGCGAAAACGACAAATTCGTTGCCTTGACGATGCTGCGCAACGCCGAAGTCGCTGCCAAAGGCCAACTGCCTTTCTGCCAAGACACCGGTACGGCCATCGTGCACGGCGAAAAAGGCCAGTACGTGTTCACCGGATGCGATGACGCCGAGCGCCTGTCGCGCGGAGTGTATGACACTTACACCACCGATAACCTCCGCTACAGCCAAAATGCGCCCCTGAACATGTACGACGAAGTCAACACCGGGTGCAACCTCCCCGCCCAAGTGGACATACACGCCGGCGATGACGACGAATACCACTTCCTATTCGTGGCCAAAGGCGGCGGCTCGGCCAACAAGACTTACCTCTATCAAGAGACCAAGGCGCTGATCAACCCCAAGACACTGCTCCCCTTCCTGGTTGAGAAAATGAAGACCCTCGGCACCGCCGCCTGTCCTCCATATCACATAGCATTTGTCATAGGTGGTACTTCGGCCGAAAAAAACCTCGAGACCGTCAAAAAAGCCTCCGTCAAATATTATGACAACCTTCCCACCGAGGGCAATGAGCTGGGACACGCTTTCCGTGACATCGAACTCGAGAAACAACTCAAAGAAGCCTCCGAGAAAATAGGCCTCGGCGCACAATTCGGCGGCAAATACTTCGCCCACGACATACGCGTCATCCGCCTGCCGCGCCACGGCGCATCATGCCCCGTAGGCCTCGGCGTAAGCTGCAGCGCCGACCGCAACGTCAAAGCCAAAATCAACCGCCAAGGTCTCTGGATTGAGAAACTCGATGCCAACCCCGGCGAACTCATCCCCGAAGAAATGCGTCAAGCCGGCGAAGGCAAGGTCGTCAATATCGACCTCGACCGACCCATGCCGGAAATACTTGCCGAGCTCTCCAAATATCCCGTATCGACACGCCTGTCTTTGCGCGGCACCATCATCGTAGGTCGCGACATCGCCCACGCCAAAATCAAGGAACGCCTCGACCGCGGCGAACCCATGCCTCAGTACCTCAAAGACCATCCCATATACTACGCCGGCCCGGCCAAGACGCCGCAGGGTATGCCCTCGGGCAGCTTCGGCCCCACCACCGCCGGACGCATGGACAGCTACGTCGACCAATTCCAGGCCGCCGGCGGCTCTATGGTCATGATTGCCAAAGGAAACCGCTCCAAGCAAGTCACCGATGCATGTCATAAGCACGGCGGATTCTATCTGGGCAGCATCGGCGGCCCCGCCGCAGTGCTCGCGCAGAACTCCATCAAGAAAGTCGAGCTCCTCGAATACCCCGAACTCGGCATGGAAGCCATCTGGAAAATCCAAGTCGAAGACTTCCCCGCATTTATCCTCGTAGACGACAAGGGCAACGACTTCTTTACCCAAATCGCCGAAAAATGTAAAGGCTGCGCCCTCGGCAAATAAGCCATAGCCTGACACACGGAGTTCCCTTCGACTGGAGCTCTAAGAACCATAAGAGCAATGGGAATAATGAGAATAATGCACTATTTTCATTGTTCCCATTATTCCTATTGTTCCCAACTCCGGAGTTTTCCACAGCCCATGTGACAGTCCAAATTATAGAAGTGGCCGTCATCCTGTTGCGGGATGACGGCCACTGTTATTAGGGGAAGTTGTCTATCGCTATTATATGCGGTAGATGATTACTTGACGATGACCTTGGCGGTGGTGGCGCCGGCACGTACGATGTATACGCCGGGCACTACGGACACGGAGGCATCGGTGACGGAGGCGCCGACATATACGGCCTTACCGTCAGCGGCATAGACTGCCAATGCCTGACCGGCGTTGCCGGACACGATGATGGCGCCGTCAGCGGCCTTGATGGAGGCGGAGCCGTCCACGCTGATGTCGTTGACACCGGCACCGGGGATGAAGAGAACGTTAATGTCCGGGACTATAGAGGTGGCTGCGTAGCCGAAGGTTTCATCGGTCTTCTCGGGGTCGAGGGTGTATTCTTCGTCATCGACTTCGTCGTTGTTGTCGAAGCGGGTGTTGAGCGGCGACTCGGGCTTGCCGTAGGTGCCCTTGAATGCCACGCCGTCGAGGTTGGTTCCTTTTCCGGTCTTGTAGATCATCACCACGAGGTTCTTGCCGTTGTACTTGTACTCGTTTTGGAGGGCGAAGGCCATGGCTTCGTCGTCGAGCTTGACGTCGATGGTTCCTTCAAAGACTTTGGTGAGTTGGCCGACGGGAATAATTCCGTCTTCGAGATTAGCCTTTTCGGTTTCGCCCAGCCATACGCGCATGGGTACATTGGTGAATTCGCTTTCGAGGGTGCCGTATGGGAAGGATATCATCGCAATCTTCTTGCCGGCGTTTTCGCCCAGGTCCGAAGCGTAGTAGATGCCCTCGAATACGGACTGATTGGCCAAGAATGTGGTAGGTACTACAGATACGTCATCGGGAGAGGCGGCGCCGATGGTTACCAGCTCGCTGCCTTCCGGAACAATGTTCAGTACAAGTGCGGCTGTCGAGTTGTTGGACACGTCTTCGTCTGCATCGTAGAGCACATATCCGGAGACGGTGGTATTCTTGGCTTCTGTAAAGGTGTATTGCAGCTTGAGTTCGGTCGCGGCGTTGCGTGCCAGTTCGGTTTCGTCTACTGTTGCGAGGGTCTTGCCTTCGGCATCGCGCAGTTGCACTTTGTAATCCTTGGCCACGTTGCGTCCCTTATTGGTGACTTTCACGAAGTACTCTGCGAGCTTGTTCGTGGTGGGGAATTTTTCGCCTCTTACCGAGACGGCTGCCAGGTCATTGGCCTTGGCTTCCACGGCGGTGACGGTGGCGACCCAACCCAAGCGGCGGTCCATGATGTCGCTGGTGAAGTGGAAGGTCAGGGCTCCGCTGTCATTGGTGGCTTGGAGGTCTTTGATTGCCTCGGGCACTCCGCCTTCGCTGTTGAATTCGCCGATTTTGGGGGCGGTTTCGTCCAATCCGTTGTATATGATCAGGTAATCACCGAAGGAGTCGATTTCGAATTCGGTGAATTGCACTCGTATATAGCTGTTGGGGTTGGCGGGCTTGATGGTCAGCAGATCGTCGGCGTTGTTGGTGTAATTGCCTTCGCCGCCGTTGTCGTAGAATTTGTATGTCTTGCCATCCTCGACCACTGCCACTGCATCGCCTTGTCCCATGACAATCCAGTCGGCCGGTTTGACCAGAACAGTGGGAGCCTCGGTATATGCGCCTTCGCCCTTGTCGTTGACAGCAGCGATGCTGTAGATGTAGCGTCCGTATCCGGGGGTGTCCTCGTAGGATGTCTGCGAGGGATCGGAAATTTTGATTTCGGTCTGGTTGGGCGAGCCGTAGATGCGTCGTTTGATTACGTATCCGGTAAGTCCTGCCGGGTCAAAGCTTCCGCCATTGAGGCCTTTGGTGGGGGCTGTCCAGCTAAGTACGGCCTTGTTGTCGCCCGGGACGGCACTGAAGGATGCCACGGCTGCCGGGACATCGGCGCCGACTACCACGTGTAGCGGGTCGGTGTCCACGCCGCCGTCGCCGGCAGCGTTGAAGGGCACGAGCTTGTAGTCGTGGCCGCCTTCGGAGACGTTATTGTCCGTGTATTCCGTGGCTGTGGCGCCCAAAGAGGCTACTTGCGTGCCGTCGCGCAGCACCTTGATGCCTTCGAGCGAGGTCAGGGCGTTGCCTTGGGCGTCCTTGGTGGGGAGAGTCCAGGCAAGTTTTACAGAGGTTCCCGAGACGGTGGCGCTGCGGCCGGTGACGCGGTCGGGGGCTCCCTTGGCTACATTGATATATGGTATCATCAGCGTGTTGAGGCTGTCGAATTCGCCGTTGTACAGGATGTTGTTGATGCCTTTGGCTTTGCCTGTCTTGGTATCGATGGTGTACAAGGCGTATTTGCCGTTGTTGTACCAGTATAGCACGCCGGTGGAGTAATCGAAGGTCATAGACTGGTCGAAGGCCGCATCGACGCCCAATTCGCCTACCAGGGTCACGCGACCATTGGTCTTATTGACCTTGTAGAACGAGTTGTTGGTGCTCACTGCGTAGATCTGTCCGTCCAAGTCGCAGGCAAGGGCAATCATGGTAAACTTGTTGCCTGCCAAGTCGGCGAAATCGCCTACTTTCTTGACTGCGCCGGTGTTTATGTCCAGCGTCGCCAGGGCGCCGTTGCCCTTGTAGATGCCGTAGACGTTGTTCGTGGTGTAGTCGTAGGTCAGGTCGATGCAATTGGTGCTGGTGAGCGATATGGGCGTGCGCTCACCGGTCTCGGTGTCGATGGTGCTGAAGCTCTCGATGGAGGACTGTGTGCCGGGGAGTGTCACTTGCACATACCACTTGTAGTTGTAGTAGAAGCCGCTGTAGCACTGTCCCAATCTTGACTGGTCCGCTATCAGCGTTACATTGATAGGATCGGTCTCCGGGTCAAACTTTATGGGCCCGGTCACGGAGTTGTCGTTGCCATGCTGCCAGGTCTGGTAGGCATAGATGACCGGCGCGGCCGACGCCCCTATTACGGTGGCGAGGGCCATGGCAAGCGTTGCGTAGAATTTTTTCATACGAACTTTGGTTTTGTTTATAGAAAGGATAGATTTGGTTTATTTCCTCGGGGTCAGCCCGTCGGATTGTATGTCGCAAATATACGTATATTTTTTACCCGGATGTGCAATGTGTCATTATTTTTTTTAAGGCGTCCAATCGGATATATTGTCAAGCCGAAATGCGCCAAACGGTGCGGCAATACGGCTATATGGTGTTATTTTGGCACCGGCGTCCGGCGGCGCTACATGCGAGGATTTGCCGCCGGGACTTGTGTCTGCTATTTTTCGCGGAGGAAGCGGTAGCCGAAGCGCCGGCATGCGGCGCGTTCGAGGTCTTCGCGGGCCTCGGGAGCGGCGATGGCGATGAGGGCGCGGGCACGCTGAGCGCAGTCCTTGCCTTTGAGGAAGGCGGCGCCGTATTCGGTCACCACATACTGGGTCTGGAATCGGGTGGTGACAACTCCGGCGCCCTCGGTGAGCACCGGCTTGATCTTGGAGATGCCCTTGCCGGAGGTCGCAGTCATGGCTATAAAGGTCTTGCCGCCCTCGGAGAGCGCGCCGCCGTACATGAAGTCGTGCTGTCCGCCGACGCCGGAGAACAGTCGCGTGCCTATCGAATCGGCACATACTTGTCCGGTAAGGTCCACTTCGATGGCCGAATTGATGGACATCACCTTGGGGTTTTGGCATATGCGGAAGGGGTAGTTGGTCCACGCTACGTCTTTGAATATAATGTCCGGGTTGTAGTCCATGAAGTCGTATAGTGCCCTTGAGCCCAAGGCAAGGCTGGCCACGCTCTTTCCGGGCATGACCACCTTCTGAGAGTTGTCTATCACTCCGCTTTGGATGAGCGGCAGCACGCCGTCGGTCATTGCCTCGGTGTGCAAGCCGAGATGCCGGTGGTCGCGCAGCCGCCCGAGCACGGCATTGGGAATACCGCCCACGCCTATTTGCAGCGTGGCGCCGTCGGGTATCAGTTCGGCAATATGCTCGCCGATTCGGCGCTCGGCATCATTGGGTACGGCCGTAGGCACTTCGACCAGCGGGTCATCGACTTCGACGCAGGCATCGAAGCGGCTGATATGTATGAGCGGGTCGCCGTAAGAGTAGGGCATCTGCTTGTTCACCTGCGCGATGATAGTCTTGGAACATTCGATGGCCGAGAATGCCAGGTCGGCCGACACGCCGTAGCTGCAATAGCCGTCCTTGTCGAGGGGCGAGACGTTGAGCAGGGTGACATCCAGCGGCAGGTATCCCTCGCGGAACAACGCCGGGACTTCGCCGAGGAAGCATGGGATGATTTGTGCTTCGCCACGGTCTACGGCCTTGCGTATGCTGTTGGAAATGAACAGGCTGCGCGGGATGAATATATCTCGATACTCGGTCTTGGCATACGGGGCGTCACGGCGGCCGACAGCAAAGGCCGAA
>ULWZ01047777.1_pt1 | contig 17312 bp, 9 predicted proteins | sample 1960811 | NCBI WGS metagenome assembly ULWZ01 (sample SAMEA4835825, study PRJEB28245) | human gut metagenome | biome: gut microbiome; material: fecal sample | place: Denmark | collected 2008 | reverse complement strand
ATTCGGGGCAGGGCGCTCCCCAGGCCGGAGAAGTCCGTCCCTCCGGGCCTCGCAAGCCGGGCGTCTTCCGCCGTCTGCTTGAGTTCTTCTTTCCCGGATTGAAGGGCGGCCCCCGTCCTGCGAAGCAGCAGCCGAAGAAGGACGTCAAGAAGGGGACTCCGCTTTCCGTGAACTCCGGCAAGAACGAATTGCTTCCCTTGACCTCCGACTCGAAGCCCTCTTCCGGCGTCAAGCCCCAGCCCCAGCAGCCTGCGAAACAGGAGAAGCAGAAGCAGGAGAAGGCCAAGAAGCCCGAGAAGAAGGGGCCGACTGTCGAGGACATTCCGAACCTCTTCAAGGTCGACCAGGAGATTTTGGTGCAGGTCACGAAGGGACCGATTGGCACCAAGGGCGCCCGCGTCACCACAAATATCTCGATTCCGGGAAGATACCTCGTTCTTTTGCCAAACTGCCCCCATGTCGGCATCTCCCGCCGTGTCGAGGACAAGGCGGAACGAAGCCGTCTGAAGCAGATGATTAGGACGATTCTGCCCCCGAACATGGGCGTCATCTGCCGCACCGAGGGCGTGGGTCTCAAGAAGGAGCACTTCCAGCGTGACCTGGAGATGTTGCTGGACGCCTGGCGCAAGGCCGAGGAGACTGCCGCGAAGCGCCGCGCCCCCGTCTGCGTCTACCAGGAGCCTGCCCTTGTGGAGCGTACGCTCCGCGACAACCTGACCCAGGACATCGACGAAATCGTCTGCGACACCAAGGAGGCCTACAACCTGGCCTTGGAGATGCTGCAGCGTTTTGACCGCCAGGATTCCATCAAGGTCAAGCTCTACTCCAATCCCACCCCGATTTTCATCAAATACGGGATTAGCCAGCAGATTGAGGGGATTTCGAACCGGAAGGTGCCCCTGCCCAGCGGCGGATACCTGTGCATTGACGAGACGGAGGCGCTGATCGCGATTGACGTCAACACCGGCAAGAACCGTTCCGGCAAGGATCAGCCCGAGACCATCCTTGCGACCAACATGGAGGCAGTCAAGGAGATTGCGCGGCAGCTTCGCCTGCGCAACATTGGCGGCCTGGTTGTCCTTGACCTGATTGACATGCGTTCGCGCAAGGACCAGATGGCCGTCTACCGCGCCTTCAAGCAATACACCTCCGAGGACCATGCCAGAATCAAGCTCTACCCCATCAGCGGGCTTGGATTGCTTGAGATGAGCCGCCAGCGCGAAAGCGAGTCCCTCGAGAGCACAATCTACGAGGACTGCCCGTATTGCAAGGGACGCGGACTCATCAAGACCGCCACCAGCGTCTCCGTCGAAATCCAGCGCCGCCTCAACGAACTTCTTGCCCGCAAGAAGGACGTGCAGCACTTCGTCATCACCGTCCACCCGAAGATTCTGGAGCGTCTGCGCACCGCGGACCACAAGGTGATGAACGCGATGGCCGCCGAGTACAACCGACAGCTCACCTTCAACGCATCCCCCGAACTCCACATCGAGGCGTACCGCATCGCCGACAGGGACACGGGAAAGGTCTTCTAGCAATTCCGCGGGCAGGGGAGGCGCGCCTCCCACCCCACGCGCCGCGCGAGCAGAATGCAGATCCGCGTCGAACATCTCACAAAACGCTACGGCGACGCCCTGGCGCTGGACGACCTCTCGCTGACCATCGAGGACGGAGAACTCTTCTTCCTCCTGGGACCGTCGGGATGCGGAAAGACAACGCTCCTGCGGACGATTGGGGGCTTTGAAAAGCCCACCTCGGGAGAGGTCCTCCTTGGCGGCAAGCCCGTCGGCGGCCTGCCCGCCAGCGAACGGGACACGGCGATGGTCTTCCAGGGATACGCCCTCTTCCCCCACCTGACCGTCCGCCAGAATGTCTCCTTTGGCCTTGAGATGAGGAAGGGGCTCTCCGCCTCCGAGCGCGACAGCCGCGTGGAACGCGTGCTGAAGGAGCTCCAGATCGAGGAGCTGGCCGACCGCAGGCCGAACCAGCTCTCCGGCGGCCAGCAGCAGCGGGTCGCGCTTGCGAGGACGCTCGTCGTCCATCCGGGCGGCCTTTTGCTGGACGAGCCGCTGGCGAACCTTGACGCTAAGCTCCGCCGGGACATGCGCCTGGAGATACGCCGCATCTGCAAGGACAACGGCCTCACGGCCATCTATGTGACCCACGACCGCGCCGAGGCGCTTTCCATGGGCGACCGGATCGCAGTCCTCCGTGCCGGCAGAATCGAGCAGGTTGGCACGCCCCGGGAAATCTACCGCCGCCCGGCCACGGTCTTCGTGGCCGGCTTCATTGGCGAAACCAATCTGCGGGAGGGAGTCCTCCTGGAGGGGTCGGAGGGCGACGGGATTGTCCGCACGCCCCTTGGAGACCTGCGGAGCTCCGTCATCCCCGAGGGCGTCGCCGCCGGAGACAGGGTGATGGTCTCAATCCGGCCCGAGGCGCTCTCGCTCCTTGACGGAAAAGAACCCCGCGAAAACTCTTTCGATGTCACTGTCCTCAACGCCGAATATCTCGGCGAACTCTCCGAGGCAATCGCGGGGGACGCGGCCGGCGGCGAAGTCAGGTTCTACCAGCTGAACCCAAGGGCGCCCCTCGAAAAGGGGGAGGGCCGACGCCTCTCCGTTGAACCCGAGGACGTTGTCTGCATGAAGCCGTGAATCCCTCTGGCGACACCCCAGTTTTCCGCTCGCAGGATGTTCCCAAGACTCCTGGAGTCTACGTATTCAGGAACAAGGCGGGGGAGGTCATCTACGTCGGGAAGGCGCGCAATCTCCGGAACCGGATGCGCTCGTATTTCATGCCTTCGACTGCGCTGAAGGAGGATCCGCGCCGCCGGGCGCTCATCCATTCGATTGCCTCATACGACATCTTCCCCGTCGACACGGAGTCGGAGGCGTTCCTGCTCGAAGCCCAGTTCATCAAGCAGTACAACCCGCGATACAATGTGGATTTGCGGGACGACAAGCGGTATCTCCTGGTGGGAATGAACCCCGCCGAGGAATTTCCGCACTTCTTCTTCGACCGACTGCGGAAGGACGACAACTGCCTCTACTTCGGCCCGTTCCCCCACGCATACGCCCTCAAGGAGACGATACGGTATCTCGAGGTGCGCTTCGGGCTGCGCTCCTGCCAGTGCGCGTCCCCCGGGGAGGAGAACCACCGCCACTGCCTCCAGGATGTCCTGAGGGAATGCACGGCCCCCTGTGTCGGCGCAATCTCACGGGAGGAGTATGGACGGCGCGTCGAATCCGCGCTTTCGGTGCTTCGCGGCGAGGAGCCCGCCCGGGAGGTGCTCCGCGAGCTTGACGAGAAGATGCGGGAGGCCTCCTCCCGCCTTGACTTCGAGGATGCCGCCCGCTGGCGCGACATGATGGGGCACATTCGCACCGTCCTGGAGCCGACCCGCAGGTTCATCAACCAGACCATTGCCCGGCGCACAAGCCCGGAGGTGAATTCCGCCGGAATGGAGGCGCTGCGCGAAGCGCTCGGCCTCGATGTCCTCCCAAGATACATGGAGTGCTTCGACATGTCCAACATCTCGGGAACCCTCGCCGTGGGTTCAATGGTGCTCTTCAGGGATGGAAGGCCCTCCACAAGCGAATACCGGCGATACCGCATCAGAACCCCGGAGGCCACCGACGACACCGCCTTCATGCGGGAGGTCCTCACACGAAGATACGGCCGCCTCCTCCGGGAAGGACTCCCGCTCCCGGACCTCGTCGTCCTCGACGGCGGCGCGCCACAGGTCGGATGCGCAATAGGCGTCTGGGAGGAACTTGGCCTGGAGATTCCATTCATAGGACTGGCGAAGCAATACGAACTGGTCGTAATCCCACATCGCCTCGAACCGCTGGAACTTCCACGGGACAGCCCGGGGCTCAGGCTGCTGCAGGCGATTCGCGACGAGGCGCACCGCTGGGCGAACGGCTACAACCGGCAGCTGCGCATCACCCGCATCAAGGAGTCGGTCCTGGGGGAGATTCCAGGCGTGGGGGAACGCCGCCAGGCCGCGATTCTGAAGGCATGCGGCTCCGTGAAGCGCATCCTGGAGCTGACGCCGTCACAGCTTGCGGCAAAGGTTCCAGGCCTGGGATCCGTGCTCGCAAAAAACGTAATAGAGACTCTGAAACAACACGCCGCGCCGCCACGGCCAGGCACCACGCTCTGACAGACGCCCAATAATCCACCAAATCCACCCGATTGCCACCATGACAGCCGAAAAGACAATCAAGCTATACGACTGCACGCTGCGCGACGGCGCACAGGGACCAGGAATCAACTACTCCCTCCAGGACAAGCTGCATCTGGTCAGATCGTTGGACGACTTCGGGATGGACTACATCGAGGCGGGATGGCCAGGCTCGAATCCCAAGGACACGAGCCTCTATGAGGAACTGGCGAAGGTGACCTTCAAGAACGCGAAGCTGGTCGCCTTCGGAAGCACACACCGCCCCGGCGCAGAGCCTGGGGACTCCCAGGGGCTAAGGACCCTCGCGGAATGCTGCGCCCCCGTCGTGGCGCTCGTGGGAAAGGCGTCCCTGAGGCAGGTCCGGGATGTCCTCGGAATCTCCCCCGAGGAGAATCTCAGGATGATACGGGGCTCGGTGGAATTCCTCCGAAAGGCCGGAAAGGAGGTCTTCTTCGACGCGGAACACCTCTTCGATGGATACAGGGACGACGCCGGATATGTCCTGGATGTCCTGAAGACCGCCCTTGACGCAGGGGCGTCCTGCATCGCGCTCTGCGACACCAATGGCGCCACGCTCCCATACGACCTGGGGGACATCACCCAGGAGCTGGCCAGCGGGCTCCCCGAAGGGACTGCCCTGGCAATCCACTGCCACAACGACTCCGACTGCGCAGTCGCAGGCTCCTTGACCGCGCTGCGCTCGGGATGCAGCATCGTCCAGGGCACGGTCAACGGCTTTGGCGAGCGTTGCGGCAACGCGAATATCTGCTCGATCATCCCCGCGGTGGCGATGAAGATGCCTGGCTTCAGGCTCTCGGAACAGGTGAAGGTGAATCAGCTCACCATGCTCTCGCGCCTCTTCTACGAAATCACCGTGGTGCGCGAGCAGCCACAGCAGCCATACGTGGGGGCGAATGCCTTCGCACACAAGGCGGGCCTCCATGTCGACGGGGTCACCAAGACCACCGCCTCCTTCGAACAGATTCCGCCGGAGGCAGTCGGCAACCACCGCCGCATCCTGCTCTCGGAACTCTCCGGCTCCAGGACGATTGCCCTCAAGGCGAAGGAGCTGGGGTTTGAACTGGATTCCAGGCAGGCGAAGGCGCTCCTTGCGGAGCTGAAGCGCAAGGAGGCCGAGGGATATGCCTTCGAGGCTGCCGACGCGTCATTCCAGTTGCTGCTGGAACGCTCCCTCTCGACGAAGGAGCCGCCATTCGTCCTGGACGGCTTCCGCGTCATCATCGAAAAGCGCGGCCCCGGGGAGAAGTGCCTCTCCGCCGCCACCCTGAAGGTGCGCGTGAACGGTATGGAGTCGGAAATCACCGCCGCCGAAGGGGAAGGCCCAGTCGACGCGCTTGACAAGTGCCTCCGAAAGACCCTGGCCGCATTCTTCCCCGAGGTCAACAGGATGCGTCTGCGAGACTTCAAGGTGCGCATCATCGACGGCACGGTGGGTACCGCAGCCCACACCCGGGTCCTCATCGACTCCACCGACGGGCAGCAGGAGTGGGGCACGGTGGGGCTCTCCGAAAACATCATCGAGGCCGCCTGGCAGGCACTCCAGGATTCCATCGAATACTTTCTCTCGCACAAGCGCGAATAGGCAGGTGCATCGGGTTATATTCAACCTGTTTCCCGCGGACATCGGATGCGCCCGCCACAGGCACGGCTAAAACCTGCCTGACCATAACACCCGCGCCAGGCCGACAGGAATGCCCGGCGCCTCCAATAACAATAGGAGCATAAGAGACCATGGATATCAAACTCGGATTCTACGGCGCTGCCGGAAACGTTACCGGTTCCAACTATCTGCTTCAGGCCAACGGCATGAAAATCATGGTCGACTGCGGCCTGTACCAGGAACACGACCTCAAGGGCAGAAACTGGGAGAACTTCCCCGTCTCGCCATACAAGCTGGATGCAGTCATCCTGACACACGCACACCTGGACCACTGCGGACGACTCCCAAGGCTCGTCAGAAACGGCTACACGGGACCAATCTACTGCACCAGCCCCACCGCGGAAATCGCAAGAATCGTGATGGAGGACTGCGGAAAGATCAACGAGGAGGACGCAGAGTTCAAGAGGCTCCGCCACGAGCGTGAAGGACGGCAGGGCCCCCACAAGGAGGAGCCACTCTACACGGCGGAGGAGGCGGCCGACGTGGTCCAGTATTTCGTCCCCGTCGAATACGGAAGGCCCCAGGAGATTGGCGAAGGGGTCAGGATCGAGTTCATCAACGTGGGGCACATCCTCGGCGCCGGAGCATGCCGCGTCACAATCACCCAGGGGAACGAGACACGCAAAATCGTCTTCTCGGGAGACGTGGGCCGCTGGGACATGCCAATCCTCCAGGACCCGTCCCCGGTCGGCTCCGCCGACTACCTCCTCGTGGAATCCACATACGGAAACCGACTGCATGGACAGACAAGCGACATTCCCGGCGAACTCGCCGAAATCATCAATTCCACGACTGAGGCCGGCGGCAATATCGTAATCCCGTCATTCGCAGTCGAACGCACCCAGGAACTCCTCTACTTCCTGGCGCTGCTCTCCTCCGAAAACAAGATCCCAAACCTGAGAATCTTCGTCGACAGCCCCATGGCCGCAAAGGTCAGCACCGTCTTCGTCCACCACCCATATCTCTTCGATTCCGAAACAATCAAACTGGCGCGCGTGCTCCGCGTCTCAAACGTCACCACCGTGCGGAGTTCCCGTGAATCCAAGGCAATCAACCACATCCGGGGCTCGGTAATCATCATCTCCGGCTCCGGAATGTGCACGGGCGGCCGCATCAAACACCACCTGACACACAACATCGGCAGAAAGGAGTCCACAGTCCTCTTCGTCGGATACCAGGCGGCAAATACCCTTGGACGCGAAATCCTCGAAGGAGCCGAAAAGGTCAGAATCCTGGGCGAGGAATACGAGGTGAATGCAAGAATCGCGAAAATCAACGGGTTCTCGGCACACGCCGACCAAAAGGAACTGCTCAGGTGGATGGACATGATCGAGGGAACCCCGAAAAAGGTCTTCGTGACACACGGGGAACCAGACGGCGCTAACGCACTCCGGGACATAATCGAAGAACACAAGGGCTGGAACGCACATGTCGCACAATACCAGGAAGTCGTGGAACTTGACTAATTCACAACCCAACTGCTGAAATAATCCATGGAATTCAAAAAGGTAGGAGCGGCATACCAGCTCGTCATCAATAACGGAAACGACCTGGCGGACGCATTGGGACTCGACGACGCACTGTGGGTCGCAATGAGCGCACCCGTCAACGCATATACCTGCGACCCAAAGGTGCTCGGATATATCGATGCAGTCAAGCTCGGCTCAATCACCACGGAGTCCGTAAAGGAGGCAATCAAGTGGCTCCTGGATGTCTACGCCGACAGGGAGGCTATCAATGATTCCTTCGATGGAAAACTCTATCTGGATAAATTGACAGACTCGGACACTGCTGGACAAATTCGACACTCCGCCGAGTATATTCTCAACGACCTGGCGATTCAGGAGAAGAGTTACATCACCCTGGACCAGGTCAGGGAGTTCCAGAAGATTCTGACGAGCCGCCCGCTGAACGGTGACGGCGTGATTTCGCAGCTGGCCTGCGGCGAGGCTTCCTCCCCCGAGCTTACGGCCGCGCTGCGGGCCTTCATCGAGGATGGCGTAAAGGCGACAGGCGGGTCGACCGACCTGGACGGCACCCAGGGCTTGACCCTGTCCCAGTTCAAGGATTTCCTGGCGGCGATTCCCGATTATCTTGCGTGGCTGAAGGCCGGAGAGCTTCCCGAGGGCGCCGGCACCTCCGAAATCCTTCCCTTTGGGGGAGAGACCGCCGACAACTTCGCGCTAATCCAGGCGAATGCAGGGCTGGTGGATGAGTTCTTCAAGCTCTGCGATCTCCAGGACTTCGATACGCGCTTCCATGGAAAGGTGCTGGAGAACGACGGCAAGCCAGGCAGCGTGGACCCTTCGTCATGGCCAGGCGTCGAGTCCCACCTCAAGGCTATGCCGATAGTGCAGCCGGAGGGCAGGGCGGCCATCCTCACTGACGCACCTGAATTCATCAATCCACTCTACCGGGGATGGTGGTGCTCGGTGGTGAAACGGATCGTCCTGCCGGTGCTGGGCGCGGATGCGAAGGAGGTCACCCCCGAAATGTGGGAGAAGGTGAAGGCTGTCTTCAGCGGGTACAAGGCGTATGTCGACTCCCGCAAGGGCGGCATCTGCGCGGGAATCGACCCGGCGCGCCTCGAAGGGCACCTCAAGGTGAAGGGATTGCTGGAGGAGGCGGCTGCGCTCGAAAGGAAGGACCTGGCCGTCGCGGAAATCCTCAAGGAGGCCGGAAATGTGGAGCAGGCAATCCTCTACCTGAAGTGGCTCGTGCAGATTGCGAACAACTTCATCAGCTTCCCGGGACTGTACAAGCGAAAGGAGTCCACCACGCTCTTCGAACGCGGGCGAATCGTCATCGACGGACGCTGGTTCAATCTCACCTTCCCCGTCAACGACCTGGGGGCGCATTCGGCCTTCGCCGCAAACAGCGGACTCTTCCTCATCTATGTCGAAGTGGACACGAATCCAGTCCAGACTCTCTGCGCGCCGGTTACAATCGGGGACAAGGGAAACCTGGTGGATGGAAAGCGAGGAATCTTCTTCGCACCCGACGGGCTCACCTTCAATGCGAAGGTGGTCAAGGTGATCGAAAACCCCGTCTGCCTAAAGGAGGCCGTCCTGGCGCCCTTCGCAAAGTTCGGCAAGATGGCCGAAGACAAGGTGGCCGCCATGTCCACAAGCTCCGAAGGGGTCATCACCGGCAAGATGGCCGGATTCATCAACGACCCGAAGGCGACTGCCGCCGCGACGACGGCTGCGGTTCCCGCCGCCAAGGGGGACAAGGCCGGGATGTTCATGGGGCTGGGCATCGCATTCGCCGCACTCTCGTCCGCACTCGCATTCATCTGCAAAACCCTCGCCGACATGAGCGGGCTGGCAATCCTGATCTCGCTGCTGTGCGTGGCGGCCGCCCTCGTGGCGCCAATCGTCATGCTGGCGCTCCTGCGGCTCCGCCGCCAGGATCTCTCAAGCCTCCTCGAAGGAAACGGCTGGGCAATCAACGCACGCATGAGGCTCTCACACAAGCAGCGAAGGGCATTCTCCCGCGGCGGCCGCTTCCCCGCCAATGCACACGGCACACCGCGCAAGAGGTTCCTCAACGCTATCGCCTGGATTCTCCTCCTGGTCGTCCTGGCGCTGGGAAGCTACTTTGGATGCCGCGCATGGAAGAACCACAAGGCGGCAAAGGCCGCAATCGCAGAGCAGGGGGCCGCAATCCTCGAGGCACAGGAGGCCGTCAAGGCGGCCAAGGACGCCAGGATGCCCGCCGACACCCCCGCTGAATGCAACCCCGCCGAAACACCAGCCGCCCCCGAAGAGACTCCCGCCGAATAGACATCAACGATGCGTAGATTCCTCGTACTTCTTCTGGCAACAGCCCTGGCGCTGACATCCGTCGCACAGGAACTGCCCCCCCGCGATTTCCTCGAACAGCTCCGACGCCCACTGGAACAGGAGGCGTGGGGAGAGGCGACGGGACGGCTGGTCTCAAGCCGCAAGGGAAAGCCGAAGATCGAGGGGACGCTCCGCCTGAAGGTCTCTTTCACTTCAGAGGCGATGTACGCCCAGCTGACTCTCAATGAAAACAATTTCTACGGACTGGAGATGATGCGGGATACCGTCGGAAAGACCGCACAGCATCTCGACTTGCCCGAAGATGAGGTGGCGCCAGGGCTCTTCGAGTTCGGCGTGAGGCCGGAGGACCTCTCCTTCGCATTCATCTTCTGGGATTTCGTCGAGGAACTCCCGCGCTCGTCCAGCAGATGGCAGAAGTGCCGTGTCCTTAAACTCATATCCCCTGACGGCAAGGAGACGGTCAACGTGTGGTTCGAGGCGGAGAACGGCTTCCCGATGGAGGCGGAATGGTATCGCGTCGGCGAAAGGAAGCCTTGGCGCAAACTCGTCCTCAAGGGGGCGAAACGCTTCAAGAACGGACTCTGGTTCGTCAAGGAAATGCAACTCTCCGGAGACGGCTGGAAGACCGCCGTCAAATTCGATTTCGCGGACAAGGAGGAGTTCTGACGGCTCCCCGTGGCTCCCTCGCTCCCCTATTCGCCCAAGTGAAGGGAAGCACAGATATTGAGCAGGCAATCATGAAGAAAAGCATCCTCATCCTCGCCCTCCTCGCGACCCTTGCGCTTATCGCGTCCACCCCCCGGCTTCCGACTCAGTGGACAATATTCGAGGGAGTCCCCAAAGACTATGTTCCGGATCCGTCGGAGCTCGAGACGATTCCCGTGACATTCGGCGGAGTCGCTGGGAGTAGAGCGGAGATTTCGGAGAACGGGTTCGACATGGCGGAGGTCTTCGGCGAAAGGAAACCCTTGACCTGCTACTGGCTCTTTGCGCAGCTGGAATCCGATTCCGATTGCGGGTACTCCCTTGGAATCGGCGCAGACTGGTGGTTTGCGTGCAATCTCAATGGAATGGAGATATTCTCGACTATGCAGACGGGCAATGTCCTTTCGCCGCCTTCGGTTCTGGACTATGTCTTAAAGGGAAGGCTCCGCAAGGGGACCAATACGATAGCCGTGAAGTTTGTTTCGGGCAGCTATCTCTCTGTAATCAAGATTGCCGGAGAGCTGGAGCTTGACGAGTTTCTTGAGTCTCCCGAGATCCGCGACATTCGGGGATTCTATGCCAGGCGTGGGGTGCCGCTCAAGACCGAGTCGACAGTTGCCGCAAGCATGAAGGAGATGATTGCGGAGAGGCGGGTTCCGCAGGGGTTTGTGGTCGACAGCAACTGGAACAAGCTGCTTCTGCCGTGGACGACGACTCTTGTCGAGAAGGCAAGGACAGGGGCGGACAACGGCGCCTTCAGTGTGCTGTCCGCGGATATGGACGGCCGTGATATGGTGGTCAGTGTCCGGGGCACGCCACCGCTCTCGCCCGATGAGAGGGTCTATGCGGTTCTCCGGACGGAAATGGGATCCCAGATGAACGGGCGCATCGGAACTCTTGAGGAGCTTGGCGCGGACTTCGCGGATGACGGAACCGCGACAGTGAGGATGAAGGATTTCCACAGCTTTTTGTACGGTGCGCCCGCGAAGGTGAAACTGGAGGTGGGGGTGGTCGACCGCAAGGGAAGCCCCGAGTATTCCGGGAAGGTGGAGCTGGGCGGCAGACCCTTCCCCGGCGAGAGGGCGGTCCTGCGCCTCGAGGAGACAACGGGAGGCGCAACCCCGATGCTCAACGGCAAGCCATTCTTCTTCAACGAACTTGTCATCCACCCGTTCATTCCACGCCGCACACTGCCGACGGGAATGGAGGGATATGACTCCCCCTTCAATGTGGTGGCCTCCCGCTTCGGCGGCAACGCGGCCTCCGAGAACTGGTGGTACGGGCCGGAAAAGTACGACTTCACGTGCGTCGACTGGCAGATCTGCGAGATGATAGACCAATATCCCGATTCCAAGATCGGGATATATCTCTTCTGCCATCCCGGCCAGTGGTATGGCAGGGAGTATCCTGACAGGCTCTCCCAGGACGAAAGGGGCGACGCCACCCAGAACTACTATCTCGCAAAGGTCAGGTTCTCTGATCCGGATGTCCGCGCCGACGCGGCGAAGGCGGTCGCGGCGTTTGTGGCGCATTGCGAGAAGTATTTTGGCGGCAAGATCGTCCTCTACAATCTGATGGGCGGCATCTCCTGCGAATGGCAGGGATGGAATTGCCAGGACAGGCACTTTGCCGACTATAGCCCCGGCGAGCTTGTGGAGTTCAGGAAATACGCGGAGTCGAGGGGGCTCCGCGTGGACCGGCTGCCGACTCCGGAGGAGCGCCGGCACTCCTCCGGGGGCACATTGCGCACGCCGAAGGAGGACTCGCTCGCTGTCCTCTACGATGAATTCTACAGCAAGTCGATTGCGGATTTCATCAATCTGCTCGCGAGGACGGTCAAGGAAAACTGCTCCGGCGACAAGCTTGTGGGCGCATACTATGGCTATCACATGGAGTATTCCAACATGGGCAACGGCCGCAACAAGGGCGGACACAACATGACGGGCACTCTGCTCGAATCGCCCTATGTTGACTTTCTAATCTCGCCACAGAGCTACTCGATCCGAACTCTCGGCGCGCCAAATGGCGAAATGAAGCCCTATGGCTCTCTGAAGCTCGCCGGCAAACTCTCCATGATTGAGGACGACACGCGCACACATCTGATCGAGAAGAGCGGCCAGAGCCAGGCGCTCAACCTCGATCAGACACTCAAGGTCCTTACGCGAAACGCGGGCATGTATCTCTGCCACAGAAGCCCGATAAATGAGCTGGGAGTCCACGGCGGAAACGAATTCGACGCCCCGGAAATTCGCAGGCTCTTCGGAAGGATTCTCAAGGCCGGACAGTTCATCATGGAACAGAACCGCACGGATCCCGTCGAGGTGGCGTTTGTCGTCGACGAAGGGTCGATAATGTATTTTTCGGATGACTTCAAGACCGCGACGGAGGTGGATGAGGACGACTACAGGTATTCCTACACGGGGGATCTCGTCATCAAGCCGAACCGCAGTTTTGTGCAGCTTTCCGGCGAATCCATCGGCAATCAGCGCTTCATGCTGGCGCGCTTCGGCGCTCCGGCGGATGTGATCCTGCTTGAGGACGTCGCGAGGAATGCCGCCAGGTACAAGCTGGTCGTCTTCCTGAACGCATACAGGGATTCGGAGGCGCTTCGCCAGGCCGTCACGGCTGTCAGAAACGCGGGCTCGACAGCCGTATTCACCTACGGGGCAGGCTTCATCGACGAAGAGGGATTCTCCGGGGAAAAGACCCGCGACCTGATTGGAATTGACGTTGAGAAGGCTGGGCCGGGAAGCCTCCGCCTGGAATGGCAGGACGGACACTGCACCGGAGCGGACTACAGGATCGAGCCGCGCTTCGCCGTCACAGATTCCGAGGCGATTCCTCTGGCGGTCTACGCGGATGACGGGACTCCGGCGGTCGCGCGGAAGGGCAGGATAGTCTTCTATGGCGGAGCAGCGCTCGACGTGGGATTCATTCGCTCGCTGGCCAGGGAGGCTGGGGCGCACATCTATGTCGAGACGGGGGATAATCTCTATGCCGGCGCATCCTGCATCAGCATCCATGCGCTCTGCGCAGGGGACAAGAGAATCTCGCTGCCGGGCAGGTTCACGGTCGTCGACGCCATCTCCGGGGAAACTCTCGCAGAGGACGCGGATTCCTTCACAGTCCGTATGGACGCGATGGACTCAAGAATCTTTCTGCTAAAATAACACCCGCCAACTATGGAATTCTTTGACACGCACACACACCTTCCTGACGGGGCGACGTCGGAGGAGGCGGAGACAATTCTCGCCGAAGCCGCCGCCGCCGGAGTGAAGAACCTCCTACTCGCAGGAACCTCCGTCGACGACGCGGCAGTGTACCTCCCCATTGTCGCCACACACCCCGGAATCTATACAAGCGTGGGTGTCCATCCCGAGGCATGCCGCGGTTTCAACGAGACGGCGGACATGCCAAAGCTCCGCGGGTGGCTGAAGGAGCCAGGGGTCGTCGCAATCGGAGAGGTCGGACTGGACGCACACTACGAGGAGCCGTTCGCCGATGAGCAGGAAAGCTGCTTCAGGGCAATGCTCCGCCTCGCCGACGAAACAAACACGCCAGTCGTCATCCACTCCAGGGACGCATTCGAAAGGTGCTACAGAATCGTCGGGGAATGCCTCGCAAAGGACCACCCAATACAGGTCCATAGCTTCGCAGATACGCCGCGGGAACTTGACCTCTGGCTTGAAAGAAATGCGGTCTTCTCATACAACGGAATGGTGACTTTCAAAAAGGCCGAGAATATCCGGACTACGCTGAGGCTCGTTCCACTGGATAGACTGCTCCTCGAAACCGATGCGCCCTATCTGACGCCTACACCGTTCCGGGGACAGCCAAACTCCTCAAAGTATATCCCGCTCATCGCACAACGAATCGCCGATGAACGAAACCTGACTCTCGAGGAGGTCGCTAAAATCACAACCGAAAACGCCCGTCGCTTCTTCCGACTCCCGTAAAAAAACGGGGCAAATACCAGAATCAGAAACCACGAAAAACACGAAACACACGAAAATAATAATACATTTGAACCACTAATGGCCACGAATGGACACGAAAGTAGGGAGGAGGGAGAAGAAAGGAGAAAGTAGTGCGTGGACACTTTGCAGTGGGCTTCCGTCAAGGAGGAGGGATTGAACCACGAATTTTTTCGTGTGTTTCGTGCTTTTCGTGGTTTAAATGATTTCTATTATTCGTGTCCATTCGTGTCCATTAGTGGTTCTTTCCCTTCATGTGCGGTGTTTTTGCGTTCCTGAATCCTGCCATAAGGAGTCCTTCCAGGACACGCAGACTCCTTGATTCCCTTTTCTCCTTTGTTCCTATTATTCACTGCAAATCAACCTTACACAATGAAGATGCTAGAAAATACCAGGATCGCCCTCCTGTCGTTCCTGTTCTCATGTCTCGCACTTTATGCGGTGGAGACCGCCCGTGTCACCAATCTGACCGCGACGCCCCGCACACCCTGGAACGGTTTGGTGGACATCACCTATTCCCTGGAGTGTGACACTCCAGACGCCGCCATGGCCGTCTCCTTCCAGGGGTACAACCGTGACTGGAACGAGTCCATCCCCATGACCGCCCTCACAGGAGACGGGGCGGGCGGGGAGCTGCTGCCGGCCGGCGGCCCATACCACATCGTCTGGGATTCCGCCAACGACTGGCCCGAGGGACACTCCTCGGAGTTCACCGTAACCGTCACGACGGAGGTGAAGGAGACCACGCCTCTCTATCTCGTGGTAAACCTGAATACGGGCGCTGTCACCCCATCCACCACGGGACCCGACCTCTCCGACGATACATGCCGCACCACGGAACTGTGGCTCCGTCGCATCCCAAAAGGCACCTTCATCATGGGTTCCCCAGGCACGGAGGTGGGAAGGAATTCTAACGAGACCCAGCACCAGGTCACCCTCACGGAGGATTTCTACATTGGCGTCTTCGAGATTACCCAGAAGCAGTATTCCCTTATCTACGGCAACAACCCGTCATCTTACAAAGGAGACACCCGCCCCGTGGAAAGTGTTTCCTACAATTACATCCGGGGAACGGGGAGTACAGCTGGCGCCGGATGGCCAGCCTACGGTCATGCGGTGGACAGCGGCTCCTTCCTGGGAATACTCCGCGCAAAGACGGGGAAGACCTTCGACTTGCCTACGGAAGCACAATGGGAGTACGCCTGCCGCGCGGGAACCACCACCGCACTCAACACGGGAAAGAACCTGATATCGACAGAACGGGATTCCGCCATGGACGAGGCCGGAAGGTACAGCCGCAATCAAAATGACGGCAAGGGGGGCTATTCCTCCAATCACACCAAGGTGGGCTCCTATCTGCCAAACGCCTGGGGACTCTATGACATGCACGGAAATGTGTTGGAGTGGTGCCTGGACTGGTCGAATGGAGATCTTGACAGTTCCGCCGTGACGGATCCCAAAGGCCCCGACTCGGGCTTCTCCCGGGTGCTGCGCGGTGGCGGTTGGTACCTCAGCGCGCGGCATTGCCGGTCGGCTAACAGCGGCGGCGGCACCCCGTCCAACGGCAGCAACGGCAGCCACCTCGGGTTTCGTGTTGTCTTGCTGTTGACAGCGGATGCAGAGGAGCCAGAGCCGACCCCGGAGCCGACCCCGGAGCCGGATTTCACCTCCGACTATCTTGTGATTGACCTGAACACAGGCGTTGTCACCCCATCCACCACGGGACCTGATCTTTCCGATGACACATGCCGCACCACGGAACTGTGGCTCCGTCGCATCCCAAAAGGCACCTTCACCATGGGGTCCCCAGAAGGTGAAGTGGGGAGATACTCCAACGAAACACAGCATCAGGTCACCCTCACGGAGGATTTCTACATCGGCGTCTTCGAGATCACCCAGAAGCAGTACTCACTTATCCAAGGCAGCAACCCGTCATACTACAAGGGTGACACCCGCCCCGTGGAAGAAGTCTCCTACAATACTATCCGGGGAACGGGGAGCACGGCTGGCGCAGGGTGGCCGACATACGGCCATGCGGTGGACAGCGGCTCCTTCCTGGGAGAACTCCGCGCCAAGACTGGACAGACCTTCGACTTGCCTACGGAAGCACAATGGGAGTACGCCTGCCGCGCAGGAACAACTACCACACTCAACACGGGAAAGAACCTGACGTCGACAGAACAGGATTCCGCCATGGCTGAGGCCGGAAGATATTACCACAATCAAAATGACGGCAAGGGTGGCTATTCCTCCAATCACACCAAGGTGGGCTCCTATCTGCCAAACGCCTGGGGACTCTATGACATGCACGGAAATGTGGAGGAGTGGTGCCTGGACTGGTATAAGGAAGATCTTGGCAGTTCCGCCGTGACGGATCCCAAAGGCCCCAACTCGGGCTCCAACCGGGTGTTTCGCGGTGGCAGTTGGTACTACAACGCGCAGTATTGCCGGTCGGCTTACCGCTACAACTACCGCTACCCGTCCTACTACAGCAACAGCGACTTCGGGTTCCGTGTTGTCTTGCTCCCCTAGTTCCATTGCATCCTAGGCGGGGACAGCAGGCTGGTTGCATGCTTTCGTCAAGGAGCATCGCAAGCGTGCCGCCAGCGGATGCGGGCGGCTGTGCCAACGGTTTCCGCGTCGTCCTGCTCCCTTAGTTTCTCATGGATACAACCCAAAATACCACCATGAATAGACTTTCCTTCCTCATCCTTTCCGCGCTGTTTTCCCTTTTGCTTTCTGCCGGGGCGTCCCTGAGTGCGGCGGAGTCCCCTGCGTTCTCCGTTGAGAACTGCAGCCTGCATTTGATGAACGGCAGCGCATTCGTCTCCCCTGTCGCCACTACCGGTTCGAAGGGGATGAAGCTCCTGGCGGACGGAACGGCGGCATCGGGCTGGTCGGCGGAATCCCCTATCTGGGACACGGCCACTGTTGAGGACGGATACTACACATTGGCG
>ULWZ01004558.1_pt1 | contig 17361 bp, 15 predicted proteins | sample 1960811 | NCBI WGS metagenome assembly ULWZ01 (sample SAMEA4835825, study PRJEB28245) | human gut metagenome | biome: gut microbiome; material: fecal sample | place: Denmark | collected 2008 | reverse complement strand
CCTGTTCGTGACGGGAGCAGCCACGGCTTAAAGCTCATCCTTTTATTTTGCAACTATGACATACTGCTTTACTTAGCAATAACACTTATCTACCTATATTTTATTATGAAATAATTAAAAGCTAAACCAAGTACTTTACGTTAATATAAGCAGCCTTTGTTCCACGTCGCTCTCCAGCACCCATACTCTACTTCTTATGCGTGCAATTAGAACTAGCATAAATTTCATACAGCCCGAACAAGAAGTTAAAGTACTGTCTTTGTAAAAGCATCAGCCAATTCCCTCATATTATAGAGCATAAAACCTAAATAACTACTAAACTTTTTCAAAGAAGAAATAATACGCCAAAAAGCTGCCTGCTGCTCAACAGCCGGCAGCTTTTGTCGTAGAAGGATTTATTGAAAAGTTTAAGTTAGAATGAACGAACCAGCAAATGCAAAAAAATGAGTAGCTTTTACTCATTTTCTAAGTAAAAGCTACTCATCCAGCTCCTTATGCACCAAGCTCAGGATAAAAGCATTTTTTGAAAGCCCTCTTTCTTTGGCGGCTGCCTCGATTCTTTTAAACAAAGCATCCGGAGCAGAAACTGTAATTCTTCTGCTACCTTCCTTTTGTAAGCATTCATCCTTTCTGTTCAGGAAGAATCCTGTAACCTTGTCTTTAGCCGAGGTTTTCTTCTCTGCCTTTTTTAAACTGCTTGCAAAGTCCCCCATAAAGTTTCCTCCAACACGCTATCAGCTGTTCACCTGCTACACAACTAAAGCTCTAATAATTCATTCACAAAATTATTGTAGTCAAGAACAGCGTTACACCGCGGTGCATATTCCAGCAAACTGGTCTTCAGCATCTGCGCTTCCTTCACCTTTTGGCACTGCCTGATTTTAGAATCAAACAGCTTGATATGCCTACTATCTGCAAGCCTTTGATACTGCTCTGCAACCAGTCTGTCCAGCACATATCTTTTCTTGCTCATAGTAATCAAGATACCGGCGACTGCCAATTTTTTATTTTGCTGTCTAACAGTATCAATGGTATTAAGGACATCCCTGATAGCCAAATCACAAAAATCGCCCAGAACCGCCGGAATAACAACCAAGTCACTAGCTACCAGCGCATTAACAGACAGCGACGACAATGCCGGTGCCGTATCAATAATCACATAATCAAAATACCCGCTGACCGGCGCCAGCACCTTTGCCAGCGCATTGCTTCCCAAGGCAGCCTGCAGCGCAAACAGGGATCTGTCAGCAGGCAACAGTCCCAAACCAGCTTCAGTTCTCAAGATGGCATCCTTAATATTAGTTTTGCCGTTAAGCACATCGGCAACAGGGCACTTAGGCTTATCTACTGTAAGCCCGTGCGTCAGGTTACGCTGCGGATCAAAATCAACCAGCAGTACATCATAACCACGCTGCTGCAAAATTTCTGCAGTAATAACCGCAGATGTAGTCTTGGCAACTCCGCCCTTTTGGATATTAAAAGAAATCGTTTTAGTCATATTAAACCTCCAAATGTGTTAAAACTACTCAATTTCTACTTAAATTCTACTCAACTTCTACTCAATTTTTACTCATTGAGGACATTATAGCACCCAAAAGGTTAACAAAAAGTTATTCGCTTTGCCAACATTTTTCCGTTCTAGGAGTCACTTCTCGCCTTCCTCTTCAATTCTCTCAGTGCGATTGACATACCATCAATTAAAGCCTCCCTGCTGATATGATTCTCATACATTACCATAACCAGCTTAACAATTTCCATCGCATTATTCACGCCCACGAACAGCTCAATTGCGTCATAATAGCTTTGCTTGCCATCGCCAAACACATCATGGTAGTTCACCAGCAAATCTACGCTGTAGCATTCAAGGCGTCTCTCTTTAAGCCTCATGGCGAGTGCATACGCTGTACCAAACACAGCATCCTGCACATTTTCATAAGCCTGTCCCTCAGGAAACCTCACCGTTTTAACCAATGCCCTCGGAATTACTTCAAAAGCATGCTTTTTCTGCATTTTTCTCACCCTTTCAACAAATCACATGTACACCTATCATTATATGCTGCATTCATAGCATTTTTAAGCAAACAACACGCGAAATCCTTAGAGGCCTCAGCTTTCTCTTTACATAGATAATAAATTTTTTCAAGGAGCATCCCATGAACCTAACCTATAATGTTATTATAAAACGAACCCCCTATGGTCTTATAGCAAGTGTCCCTGACCTAGACTTACGCATCATCCATAATGACAAGGAGCTGAACGCCTGCCTTGCGCAGCACTCTGCAATATCCCTCAATGACTTTTTAGAGCTCTACTCCGACACATTTCTATTCACCCTCAGCAGCAGGATAGAAGAAGAAATCTATTGGCTCGCTAAGTACCTTCTAGATGCGGAAGGCTATATTCCTTATCCTTATACCAACGTTGAACATCAAAGCGCCGCTAAAGAGCATTGCTCTATCAGGATAACTACTGCTATCGAAAGAGGAAAAAGTCCTCGAGTTGACCTTAAAATCGTCAAATCGCTGCTCAAAAAAATCCGCATCAGGCACAATCCCAAGCTCGAGCATGATCTCTACAACGGCTATCTTAAACTCAGAAAGCTCAAGCGTAACCGCCAGCCAAAGCAACCCTAAAGCAAAATTCAGCTTCGGCCTTCATGCTCAACCACTAACCCTCAACGACAGCAAAAAGGCTGACGCCTTGCGTAAATGCGAAGCGTCAGCCTTTGTTGATTTTGTCCATACTTATACAATTTTCACTAGGAACTATAATATATAGGCAAAAGCTTCTGCGCACGTGGCACAATACATTGCCTACTTTTCAACAGAATACTTTGCTTTGAATGCATCATAATCCGACTTTGCAATTCTATAGCTCTCTTTATTCTCAGAATTACTTTTTACAGATTCATGAGCATTCTTAATTCCCAATATAGCGTCAGTTATAATACGAGTAAGGTACTCCTTTTGCTCATAATTCGCCATCACTAAAGAATCTCTGACGTACATTGGGTTATTTCTGATTAACTCAATATGAAACTCTATATTGTGAGCTTGCAAATAGTGCCATAAAAATGTCACGCAGGTTCTTGTATTTCCTTCTCGAAATGGGTGAATACTCCACAATTCTACAAGAAAATCTACTACTATCGAAGGCAAAGCTTTATCTTCTTTATTCCAGTCAATCTCACCATATTTGTCAAAAAAGGCTTTAAGCTTTGCCTCTATATCTTTGTAATCAGCATATTCTGCTGAACCACCTCCTAAAACCCTTTCGCTCTTATACAAATTTTCATCACGAAAAAGTCCTGCCCAATTATATAAATCTAAAAATAAATACCTGTGTATAGCAATCAGATGCTGAATATCAAACGTTGCCACTATTCGCTCCGGTCTGATATCCAAACCTAAAAGCTTGACAGTAACCTTTTGTATTTCTAGCTTTTCAAGTAAAGCTTTATCATGTATATTGTAATTATTGATTAAGACATCACTATTAGGATAGCAATATTTTCCATTATCCATATACCTTACGCTCCTATGTACTCAAGACGATTAACCTTGTTTTCGATTTCGCTAAGAGTCAGCTTACCATTAATATATAACTCAAGCGCATTCATAAACTCTTCATTAGGCCCTTCTGTAGCAGTAAGAACTACAGCCAATGCACGTTCAACACTTTTTCTTCTTTTTTCACACTCATCAACATAATTACTGTCAATGATAATTCCCTTATATTCTAAAATCGTTTTTATCATGTCCACCACATAACTCGGAGGATTGCGTCTGCCATACTCCCAATCCTTTACTGTTGCAGCAGGAATACCAAACATTGCTGCAAATTTATTCTGACTCAGTCCAGTGCATTCTCTAAGCTCACGTATGCTCACAAAAATCATCTCCTTATCATCTATTCTATAATATATTATAAGGCAATGCCTACTATTTTTCAATATCACAGAGCCCTTCTCCTGATATCTATTGTCTACCAAAAAAATCAACGCTGTTTTTATTTCTACGAATAACTTTAAACAGTTTCTCTTCCGCCAATGTAAAAAGGCAACGCGCAACTTTTTTTCCACGATTAACTCACGCAGATATGCTATACTTTATTCATCGGTTGAACACCGACACGCTCCTTGAAAACTGTTTTGACAAATATATCGTATAACTCGGTGCACTAAAGGGTTGTCAACCCCTCCGAGAATACCGGAAGCTGTGACCAGGCTGCCTGCGGGATACTGCGGCAGTGAGGTTTCTGTCGCTCCGTGAGGACTGATGGAGAAGCTCAAAAGGCAACACAGAACGGTATGTGCGAATCTTGGTGCCGATTAAAGCTTGAAGGATTCTGGCAGCGATAATAGACGCTAGCTCGAAAGGCTAGAAAAATCCGTGAAACCTGCAGCAGGGATGCTGCAGCGAACTTAGCGGAAACTCCGAAGCAAGCTGTTGGTAGTGAAGCGGAGAAATCCGTGTATAACAGAATTCTGAGGAAAAAGTAGCTCAATACCAAAAGTTATTCTGGTCTTGAAAACCAGAGATAGAAAGCATTTTTCTGAAAGACGGGTGAAATTTGTGGGTAGCCATTCCCGCGGCAGGAAAAAGGGGCAGGAAGCTTAGGGTCGCTCCCGAAAGCTCAGACCTGTCTTCTGCGTGGCTGAAGAATTCGGAAACCGTAGATTACGTAAGGCGAAGGTCTATATGATATATTTGTCAAAGCGGTTTGTCATTTGGGCATAATAAAACGCAGCTATTAGCAAGCTTCATGCTTGTTGTAATAGCTGCGCTTTTTTGTTGCCACGTATCATTGCAGGTTATCTGCCACGGCTTACGCTCGCGGCAAGGTAACTGCTAATATCTCCTGTGGAACACTTTTGCATGCTACTGCAAAGAGCACATTTGATATCAAAATCAGCTTTGATATTTTTCAAGATTATCTAGCATTGTTTTAATTATACCATCAAATGTAGAATCGAATTCTTCTTTTCTTATTTTAAATTCAAACCCACTCACAGTATTCCCAAACGATTTAGTTTTCTTATCTCTTTCAGGCATCCTAATTCTATATAACATTTTTTCATCATCATAAGTTATTCCAATAACATAATGTGCATCAAAAAACTTATTCCAAGTCTTATATTTTGTAAATATAAAAACATTGCATTTTTCTTTATCACTCTTATACTCTGATAAGCTTAAAGCCATTGCGCCTTCAACTGACTTTTTCAGACATGATACATCTGTTATATCAGTAATGTTCCCAATAGCTTCGCCAAATCCAATTTTATTAGTATGATACACCCAAATAGAAAGTCTATAAGTTTTGCGTTCAATATATATCTCCAATATTCCTAACATAATTTCGCCTCCTCGTATTACAATCATACTACCTTGTTAGTACAAAGCCTTCTCCCCTCACTCCAAGCACCTCTCTGCCAGCTCTTTCAGCGTATAAGCATCAAACTGCTCAAAGAAAAAGGCTCTCTGCGAATGCAGGGGCAGCGACTTGCTTACTGCCAGATTATACTCTGCACCTTTCGCAAAATCCGTTACAATAAGCTCAAGTTGCTCGCGCCAAAGCGCTGAGGCTCTGTCAAAAAGCATAGCTTCGACCTCCCTGCTGTCACAACCTTACTTTAAATATTATTTTAGCGCCAACTCATGTTTTTAGCAAATTTTAGACTGGAGATGTAAAAAAGGCGCAGCTACCAGCACGCTTCATGCATGTGTAATAGCTGCGCTTTTTCTTACCACAGATACTTCAAAAAAAGCTCATTAAGCTCATCGTAACCCTGACCGTGTTCTTCAGGCAGGCTCCTGATATGCTCTTTAATGCGCGGAAGTTCCTCTTCAATAAAAGCATTTATCTCATTTACTCTTGTTATCAGCTTCATCTCCGGCACCTCCATTTAGATGCGCAAAAGCTCCTGCACGGATTCATTAAGATGCGCAGGCAAATCCGCTGCAGCCAGCTCAGAGAAAAGCATCGGTGGCGGAGTATTAGTTCTTAAAATCCACCTGCAGGCAAGCAAAGGACGCAAAACATAAAAATACTTTTTAGCTCTTACCATTTCACCTCGCAGGTACTCCCGGTAATTTCCATCTGCCATATTAAGATATCAGTAGCATAAATTTTTACACCACTAACACCGCTCAAAAGGCTTAAACGCTCGCTGTCAGTACCCTCCTCATCACGCATCGTATGGTCATAGTAAGGAATCACCGTAGTACCATAAACCCAGCGACAACGAATATGCATTCTTCTGTGTTTCTTGTACTTCCAGTAATGGTCTGCAAAACAAAGGATAAGTAACTATATATTAAGCAATTATGTGAATTTATTTTTGCTTTTTGCTTATACGAATTTCGCATATTTTCCCGTTAAAATACATGTAAAACTCAAATTGATTTTTCTTGAAACGATAACCATTAAAATCTTTTTCGCTTATCCAGTCATTATTTTTCAATAGTTTTGTGTACTTGTCTACAACTTGCTCTTTAGAAGAATAGAAAATATACTTAGTTTTAATGGAAAAATCTGAAATAGTCTCTTGTTTAATATCAAGCATCTTATGAGGTTCATCAATCATCAATTTGTACCACTCAATATATAATTCAGATTTTTCTTTTTCTCTAGTATAATGCTCTACTATACTAGAGTTTATTATAGTTAAAGTGGTAAATATCACTAGCATTAATGAACATAGCATTGAATATATGGTTCTTTTATTAAAATAATTAATTGCTTTCATTTTGATTACCTACGTATAGTTATTTCTACTAAAACAGGAGTACATTGTACGATTCTGATACACCCTTCAAACTCATGCTTATTATCTAAAGTCTTATTGAATTTTATAATTCTTCTTGAATAGTCAATGTCTACTTCATGTTTTTGAGAAACCTCTTTAATGTAATAATCAAAAACATTTTCAGCACACATATCAGTAATAAGCAAAATGCGTTTAATATACATATGCGCATCAAAATCCTTTGAAAAATAACTTACATTTTTATGTTCTGCGCCTACAGGATCACGAATATCTTGAAAGGTTTGATATAATGCTATTTTCTGATTAGTCGCATACTGTGAAAGAACTTCTTTTCCAAAAAAAGTTTTTCCCCATATAAGATTATAACCCCAAAACATTGATATGAACAAACCTAATAAAATACCCATAGTGATGCCTAGATTAACATTATTGTTCTTCATCTCACAACTCCTCGCATAATATTTTTGCAAGTTAAAGCAACTACACCTTATTATTAAAATGGTATGCTGTTGGACTTTATCGGTATCCATACAGGTTTATTTCCTATATTTGTTAACATTTCATTATATCCGTTATTTTTTCTTACTACTTTCATCTTCGTTTTATCCTCATTGTAAACTATAGAATAATTACCATTAGGGTTATCATGTAAATATTTACTTATTACTTCGTCATATGATATCCAAATGTTTTTATCACTTCTATTGCCTATTTTAATAGTATTGCTTAATCCTGCAGCTATAGCAGCCTTAAACTCTGAACTCAGTCCAGCTTCTGACGAAATCTGTTCGCCACTTGATGACCAACTAGCACCAACATGAATACTTGCAAAATCTATACTTCCAGATACAGACCATCCCTCTATCTTATCAACTGCATTCTCACCACTTCCAAAATCAACTTCTACCATAGTAAATCCTACACCACTACCTTTATTTAATGGTTGCAAGCTTACAGCAGTTGTATCATAAATTATCAAGTCTTTAGGATTATTAGGATCTTTTACAACATAGCAACCAACTGTTACCCCACCAGGTCCATATGCACCATTAATTAAGATTGCATAAGCTTTATTTTCTTCTAATTCATCCACATCGATTTTATTTATCATATTTTCCATAAAACCATGCCAATAGTTATTCTTCGTCCCACTCGCAGCAGTACTTGCGCCAGCTTGCGTATTACCAGACACTAAGCCACTAATCACTGCTCCCAAGACAGCACTAACCCACTGCGCCTTATCAGGATCACCGCCTGCAACCTTATCTATTTCTTCAATAACTAGCTTATTTATTCCAGCAGCGGTTGCACCAGCAAGAAAATCTCCCCCAGTAAGCTTACTCATAATCCCGCCAACAACTGCATGATAGAGTGCCTTTTGTTCGTTGCTACCATCCATATAGTGAATCTCATTATACGCCAATTCACCAAATAAATTTGCTAATTCCTGGCGTTCTTCAATTTTTGTCTTATCAAAAATCTCGCCAAGCTTATTAAGGCTGTTTGCATTATCACGATTCAGCTTATTGATATCCTGCTTTTGGTTTTCCTTATCACGAATTTCAATTGTACCTTTGCTAATTGTAGCTTTCGTCGTACTTTCAGCTTCTCCGCTTGCAGGCATGCCAATATCAGGTGTTATACCTTTTTCATTGTATTCTGCATCATTGTTTTTATTTATTTTGATGCCAGCTCCACCTGCTTTATAATCCGCCTTATTTTCAATATCCTCAAACGTCAACATATCTGTCGAAAGCTTGTTCTTGTCAGCATCAGCAGTACTTGAAATAATACCACCCTTAAGGTCTGTATTAGCTTCTACACGAATATCAAAGCCTTCTTTGCCTGTGTAAATACCGCTCTGGTCAGTAACGCTTTCGTATTTGCTGTCAATCTTGCCTACGCTTGCACTGCCGCTGACGGCTTTATTGCTGCCAAGGCCAATGCTTACGCCAACTAATTTATTGTTTTCCTTATAGCTGTTACTATCCTGCTTGCTTTCAATATTAAGGTCTCCGCCTACGTTACCGGTAACTTTTTCGCCACTCAGCTTGCCGCCTTTAATGTTAGTGTCGTTACCACTTGCAAAACTCAAATCTTTATTGGCGGTTACAGTGCTTTCGTTATAGGTTGTGCCATTTGCAGACACTTCTCCCTTGGACATACTGCCAGAAATGCTGTAGCTTGGGCCTTTACCAAGTTCTAGGCTTGCGCCAACGCTCGCACTGCTGGATTTACTGTTTTGCTCCGTTTTATTAGTATTTTTAGACGCAGTTATATTAAGGTTTTCTTTAGCGTTTAAGGTAACATCCTTGCCTTCAACATTGCTGCCAGTGATATCAATATCTTTCTTCGTAGAAGTAACATTAACCTCTCCACCAGCCTTTACTTCGCTGGCGTTAGCTACTGTTGTTGTGCTATTACTTTCACTCTTGCTCTTCGTTGTGCCAAGGCTGACATTAATAGACAAGTTTTCGGTTGCCTTGCCACCGCCATTGCCTTTAATATTTTTGATAGCTTTATCAGCATCCTTGTATCCTTTGACAGCAACTAAAGCACCAAGGCGTTTATCTTCAACATCTGTTGCATGTTTTACGCTGTTCGCTGCGTTATTTACAACATCTACATAAGCGCCGCCAACCGAAACACTCAGTCCTGTTCTTTTAAACTCATGCTTCTCCTGTGCATTATAGACACTGTTGCTGTTTTCAATTTTAACATTTTCGCCAGTGATATTGATATCTTTACCCGCAACAACAGTACTGCCTTTAACATTAGCAGCCTTATCTGCATCCAGGTTCACATTGCCTTTAACGCTGCCAACTGTGCTTCCCACCTGCTCAGTGTTCTGGTTGGCGTACTGATCCTTCTGCTTTTCCTTGCCAATGGTAAAGCCCAAGCCACCGCCAGCAAACACACCGCTCTTCTTTACAGATTTTCTGTATTCGCTTTCGCTTGTTTGCTCCGCACTGCCGATATTCATACTGCCGCCGGTTTTTACGCTTACGTCATTATCTGCAACTACGTTGCTGCCTGTAACATTCGTATCTTTTTTGCTGCTAATTGCAATTTCTCCGGCAGAAACATTACTGCCGACAACAGTATTCTGCTTACTATAATCGTAAATATCCGTTGTTTTGGACGAAAGCAATCCACTGACCTTGTTGTGCTCTTCGTGCAGGCGCTCGTGGTATTCTGTTGCATTAGCGATATTTATATTATTTTCGGCAATCAGGTCTGCTTTTCCTGCTTCACTGGCTACGTTGCTGCCTTTTATATTTATGTCTTTGCCACTCGCAATACTGATATCGTTCTTCGCCGCAATAGTAGTGCCTTTTACAGCTTCATCCACCTGCTTGTTATGGCTGTAATAGCTGCCGCCGCGGTTGCCTACTTCGCTTTCCTCACTATACAAATCTTTAACAGCAGTCAGGTTCACATCGCCTTTAGCATTTAAAGCAACATCATTTTTCGCACTCAAAACACCACCAGCAATGCTGATGTCCTTTTTCGTATTCAGGCGGATATTCTCGCCGCTCAGCGCACTTTGCTGGTGCTGCACGTCATGGATTTCTGCTGAAGAACTGCCATAAGCTACGGCAACGTGCTTTTCATTTGCTACAGTAACAATATCAACATCGTTAGCGTTTAACTGCAAATCCTTGCCAGCAGTCAGATATGCTCCTTTGTTAGTGATGCTGTTGCCTGCCTCCAGCGTCAGATTCTGCCCAGCACTAATAGAACCAGTTGCCTCAAGCTTTTTCTGGTTCAGCTCTCTATATTGTGTTTCGCTCGTTGCTGCTTCGTTGGTGATGTTCTCCGCTTGTAGCATAGCATCCACTTTTGCACGCATTGTACCGCTGTTGGTGATATTTTTCTCTGATTTAACAGTTAAATTTTCGCTAGCAATATCGCCTTTGTTGCCCACATTTCCTGCACGCAAAGCTACAGTACCATCGCTTTTGATGTTACCCATGTTCTTGATATCCTTCTTGGAATACAGCTCTACCTCACCGCCTACGATGAGCGCACCATCAGGACGCAAATCTTCACTGCGCACCTGCGCCAGGAACACCTCCGGTACAAGAACCTTTTCGCCGTTGACGACTTCTTCCACCAGCCAGACAATATCTGTGGTCAGGCTTGCCATCTGCTCTGCTGTCAGTGCTACGCCAACCTTCAAATCCATTGCTTCCGCAACTACTGCGCCTGCGTTCATCAGGGCAGCAAACTGCTCCATATCGCTGCCGTAATCGCCAAGATATTTCTTGCCAGTCAGCGTACCAATCTGCTGCAAAACAAATTGCTGTTCAAAATAACCATCGCCAAGTCGTTTGCCAACCTTTTCCGGATCTGCCTTTACACGCTCCAAAAGGTAGTCACTGGAAAGGAACTCGTGATAATCAGCAAATTTCTTGTTCGTCTCAATGAGATATTTCGCCGTTGCATCATCCGTCAGCTTAAAGATTTTGCTGTTGATATGCAGGCTGGAAATATCCATCATTTTATCGCCTGTTTGGTTATCCTTGCCTGCTGCTGCCTTATCATCAGCCTTTCCTTCTACGCTGGTAGATACATCCTGCTTTTCCTTATAAAGCTTTTCATCCGTAAGATGATTTTCTGCATCCGTCTTGAAATAATCATCGCTTTCAGGCAAATCGCCTACTTTTCCCTTTGCCTGATGTGTTTTATTTACAATATCTTTGGCTTCAATTTTTACACCACTAACACCGCTCAAAAGGCTTAAGCGCTCGCTGTCAGTGCCCTCCTCATCACGCATTGTATGGTCATAGTAAGGAATCACCGTAGTACCATAAACCCAACGACATCTGATATGCATTCTTCTATGCTTTTTATACTTCCAATAATGGTAATCATTACCACGGTCATAGTAATGTATCGTTCCCTGATAGCCTACATTCTCCACCGTACCGCCAGCATTGACAGTTAAATTTTTGCCTGCCTTTATTTTGCTGTAATGGTTGGTCAGGTCTTTGTCCAAATCAATCTTGATGTTACCGCTGGCAATGATATTTGCATCCGCAGTCTCTTTGTCAATCTGCGCAGTCAGAATCTGCCTGTCAAATTTGCGCACTGCATCATAATAATTAGGTGCGTTCAAATGCGGTATCTTGTAGGAAATATCCTCATGGCTTTCTTTAAAGCTTGTTTCAAAAATCTCCTTCTTGTTGACAAGATTCTTCGCCTTGATACTGATGTTCCCTTCACTTTCTATATCAGAGGAACGGTTCATAACTGTATCCTGTGCATTTAAAGACAAATCACCTGCAGCATTGATTAAAGAGCCTTGCTTTACGCCTGTTTTGTTCTGATTAGTAATATTGGTTGCAGAAATTGTGCCACTGCCGCCGACAGCCACCAACCCATCTTCGTTCAGGAAATCGCCAATGCTGTTGATTGTCAGATCTTTGGTGACAAAAATATTACCAAGGTCTTTATTCGTGAAATCGTTTGAGGTGTTTATAACAGCATTTTTACCGATACCAAAATATGCACTGTCCTGATTCGTAAGACTGCCTAAATCTGCTTCCAGATTGCCTTGTACGTCAACGCTTGCTTTACTGCTGCGCATTGTGTCAGCAGTTATTTTCGCATCCCCGCCGGTATGTAAATTAGCCAGGTTGCTGTTCAGCAGCATGCCTGCTTTTATCTCACCATCACCGGAAACATAAATATTGGCATAATTATTATTCAACGTATTGCTTGCTTCTAACTGCAGGCTGCCCTTACTGATAAACACGCCTTTATTAGTATTGCTGAAATCTGTTGCAGTTATTTTTGTCAGTGCGCTGCTGCCATCCGCACTGATTGTTGCACCGTCATTAGCAAATCTATTAGCAACAGCAAGCGTACCATTTTGCCCATAGTTAACCAGGGCAGTATCCTGATTGATGAAATCAGCTGCCTTCACGTCTAAATCATTGCCTGCTAAGATGATAGATTTATTATTACTAATAGACGCAGCAATATTGATATCCGCATCATTTCCGGCAGAAATCAAGCTGTTATTAGTATTAGATAATTTTGCAGCAGAAACCTTAAGAGCTTCGCCTGCTTTCAAGGTAGCCTTGTCCTGCTCCACATCACCACTTACTGCAGCTGTTAAATTTTTCTGTGCTTCAATGTAACCCAAGCTGCTATTTTTAAGTGCACCAGCATTTATCTGCATATTTTCTGTTGCAGCAATCTTACCAGTGTTCTGCAGCAATCCATCTGCACTGATATGCAGTTCATTGGTATATACTTCACTTTTGTCTACCTGCAGGTTGTTCGTGAAGATCTTCAACTGCTTAGGATTGCGCGCATTCAGGCCATCACCGGCTATAATCATATCACCCTTGTTGTCACTGAATTTAAAGCTGCCATCTGCCCAGTTTGTCACCGCACCTGTAGATAGAACTACATTATCTGTGTTGATAAACCCAAGTCCGTTAACACTTATACCATTGACATTAGCAATAACAACACTTGCTTTGTTGCCTGCAACCTCTAGGTATCCGTTAAGCGTGCTTGCATTGCTGCTGGTAACCTCGTTTAAGATTACACGTGCCCCTTTACCTGCAAGGAACATATTGCGATCAATGTAACCACCAAGCTCAGTTTTAGTGTACTTGGTTGCGTTATTCAAAATTAGGCCTGTGGATTTAATGTTGAAGTCACTGTACAAATTACGGGAAACACCGTTGCCGTTCACTTCTGCAATCTGCACCAGGTCAACACCATTAGCAGCCTTGTCAATAATTGGTTTATATTTACCATTGGCGTTAGCATCTGCCACTAAATCTAAATCATTGTCACTTATCTTATCCTTTTTCACCGTAGACGCAACACCAGAAGCTTGCGCTATATCAGGCAAGGCAGGCGCTTTAAAATCTTCTGCCTCACGCGGGGCTTCAGGATTTGGCGTCTCAGGGATTACCGGTTTATCAGGATTAATCTCTGTAATGCTTACACCGGTAGTATTATTAATTTTGCCATCTGCGCCAATAGTATAAATATTATTCTTGTTTAAAGTAAGCTTATCTGCTGTAACATTTACGCTACTTTTTGCACCTATAGAGCCACTGCCACTAAGAATACCACCAGCAGAAACACGTGCTTCGCCACTGCTATGCATATATCCGTTATTGTTTATAGCTTTAGTACTGGTTACATCCAATATCTTGGACGCATTAATATTGCCACTGTTTGTAATTTCGTCCGCAGTAATCCTTAATGCTGCAGCGTCCTGCAAAAATTTAGGATTCTCCTCTTCCTCTTCTGCAGTGTACGCTGCGCCTGCTTCCAAGGTACCACTATTGGTCAACTTGCCGCCAACAGTCAGCGTCATATCCTTTTGTGCCGTTATAACACCACTGTTTTCAATATCCTCCGTACTGCTGACCATCACTGTGCCATCGGAGGTAAGAGATGTGTAATCCTTATTCGATAATCCGTCCGCAGTATTATTGCTACCAGCGTTTTTAGTAAAGACAATCCTGCCGTCATTGGTAATGCTTAAATTCTCCTGCGCTTTCAGGTTGCCGCCAATATTCATGCCCAGTCCTTTTTCCGTACCTACAAGCATAATCCTACCGGCATACATACCACCCAATGCAGCCACATCAAGTGCCACATGTGGCTTTTCCGCAGTCGCAGTTGTTTTCTGCACTTCTAACGAGCCATCTGTATTGTATTTTACCTCATTGCTGCCTGCGACAACATTTATCGCCTCATTTGCCCAAAGCTCATCATTAATTTTTATCGCACGGGCCATAATATCTAATTTATCAGGTCTGTAATCTGTGCGTTGGTCTTCTGTTAAGCCAGCATTCTGGATATCTATAGTACCTTTTGCAACAGAAAAGCCATTTAACTTACCGTCAGCACCCCAATCAGGCACACCTGTAGTCAGCGTAGCTCTGCCTACATTGATAAAACCAAAGCCCTTGCCGACAATGCCGTTGGGATTGGCAATTACTAAATCAGCTTTTGTACCTGCAATCTCCAGCATACCATTCAGGTTTGTTTTGCCTGTACCTGTTACTTCAGAAAGAATCAGCTTTGCTGCATTTCCCTGCAAATTGGCGTTAGCATTCAACGCTCCTGCTAATTGGGAATTATACTGCGCGCTTCCTGTATGGTTGTTGAATACAATACCATTGCCAGCCACATTGAAATCAGTAAATTTATTGTGTGATAGGCCATTACTGTCCGGTTTCACTATATTGATTATATTACCGTTTACATTCGCTCCACCTGCTTCTGCAGTAACTGCTGCATAGCAAGGGATAACTGCCTGCATCTGCAATGATAAAGCAATAGCCAAAGCCAAAAATTTCTTTCTGTTCTTACCCAAATTCCCCATAATAGCCCTCCATCCTAAGGCTTATACCGATATCTTTAAATCTGCGCTGTAAGCATCAGGCCATACGTTCTGCTAGCAGTCTTAAAGCCTTCCGGCTTCTTGACCGGATAACCAACAAATGCATCATAGCTGAAAGCCCCTATTCTTCCTCGCATACCGATTGCACTGCCTACTAATTCCGTCCCTAATAAATATTCGGCAGATGGTCCTGATACCTTGCCATAATCCAATGCCAGATATAGCTGATGCGGTAAATCATCTATCGGAAAACGCAGCTCATTGCGTACTACAATGCCATCTTCTGCTGAAAGCGTCTGCTCTCCATCAAAGCCACGTACACTGTACCAGCCTCCTATAGAAAAGAATTCACTGCCATATATTCTCTGGTCTGCTTTTTGCCCACGCACGGAAACATTATACTGCGCATCATACCCATTTCCAAAAGGCACCGGAGCAGTATAATTAGCGCTGAGCAGATACATATTGTACTGCGTTGTTGCTTCATCCGTCATACCGTCAGTAGGTCCTGCATCTGCATACCACGGCAAGCCCTTCTGCCATTTCAGCGAGGCATCTAATACGCTTGCACCAAGATACTGCCTGTGATTGACACCGACCTGCATTGCTGTTGTCTTTTGGCGTTGCACCTCTATTTCCGTGCCGTCTATATAGCTGTGACGAGTTTTATGTACAAGGCCAAGCTCAAAATCAGTTTTACTCTTTTGGTCACGCTGTAGCAAATGATTCCAGCTTATGCTGTCACTTGTAAATTTACCGCTGGAAACAAAAGGGTTTACTGCATATTCAACAGTCTGGTGGTAATCATTCTTGCTATGGCTAAAAGTAAATCGCTCTTTACCGAATGGGACACTGTAGTACAAGCTGTTCGCCCTTGTTCCCTTACGTTCTCCTGATTGCGTAGCATCTTCATTCCAGCTTGCATAAAATACATCGTTCGCTGAAAAAGGCTGCAACAGCTGCAATGTTGCGCTCATCTGTGCCCTGCCTGTTGTCTTAGTGCCACTGTTATCTACTGAAGTCATTAAAGTCCATGGCTTTGTGCGCTTAATATCTATAACGAGATTACTTTCACCTTCATTACTGCCCGGCTCAATCTTGATATCTGCACTCTGCGAAGGCACATTGTTAAAATTATCTATGGTCTGTTCTATATCACGTATATTAAGTATTGAACCTCGCTTCATGCAAACTGCATTATGCCAAGTTCCCCAAGTTTTTTCATTCCTAAATTTAATATCCCCCACAATACCCGGAACTAATGAAAAGACAAATTTACCTTTTGATAAATCCTGTTCACCAACATATACTCGCGTCGTTATATATCCGCGGTTGATGATTTCCTGGTTGATTCGTTTCAGCAATTCATTTATGCCGTTCACACCAATTCTCTGACCATTAAACTGTGCTAGATATTCATCTATCCAAGTAAATTTATATCCATACTCAGGCGCAGAAAGTACAAACTGTTTGATTTTAAAACTGTTCTCTTCCTCAGGTAAAACAAAAGCCTCCAAACGGCTGCTTTGCTGCTGCGATTTAGCCATAGACTGACTAACGCGATGCTGCAAATCCTGTTCAGCGCGTTTGGAAGCTTGCTCCTGCTCTTTCTGAGCAATTATCTGTTGTTGTGTATCTAATTGAGCTGCATAACCATATACAGGCAATAAAAAACCTGCTGCCAAAGCTAATGACGAAACCACCAATCCTTTTCCCACAAAATCACCTGCTTAAAATATTTTATAATTCAAGTAACTTTAATTAAACTATTCCTAAGATGATTCTATCATAAAAACTCTGATTTGTGAATAATTTATTTTCATGAGTACTCTAAAAGCGGGAAATGATATAGATTTTTTATTATCTTTAGGTGTGCAAATGCATTATACAATGAGGCAAAATTAACAATAGCACTGTTGGCAAAAAATCCGCATTAGGCACAACCCCAAGCTCGAGCATGATCCCTACAATGGTTACCTAAAGCTCAAAAAGCTCAAGCGTAACCGCAAGCCCAAGCAACCCTAAAGCAAATTTCAGATTCGGCCTTAAGGCTTAACCACTAACCCTCATACTGAAAAGGGTATATTATAAAATAAGAAGAATCTTATTTTATAATATACCACAAAATTCGTTAGAGTAAAACCACAGAACTGTTAAAGGCTAACCACAACTTTTGCCGTAGCGAAACCACAAAATCTGTTAA
>ULWZ01066411.1_pt1 | contig 17421 bp, 17 predicted proteins | sample 1960811 | NCBI WGS metagenome assembly ULWZ01 (sample SAMEA4835825, study PRJEB28245) | human gut metagenome | biome: gut microbiome; material: fecal sample | place: Denmark | collected 2008 | reverse complement strand
TGCAACAAGCAGCAGTATAATGTATGAAGTTGTTCCAACGGATAAAGCACTGTGCAGAAAGCGAAAACTCAACATACATTACATGACTTCGCACCCCGAACGATACCATGCACTCCAAGGAGAAAGGAACGAAGATTATCTTCGAAAGATAAAGCAAATGGAGCAGAGGCAGAACATGAAAGAAGTGACTTATATTCCCAAAAACGTTCTGAATAACCCCCGAAACCTTCTGTCGTTTATAAAGGACGGTGACATCGTGGCCATTGAAACATCAAAAGAAGGACTTGACACCAGCCATGTTGGCATAGCGGTATGGTCGAGCGACAACAGGCTACGCTTCATCCACGCATCCAGTGCTTACCACAAGGTAGTAACTTCACCTGTATATACCTATCTGAAAAAGCAGAAGCATGCCATAGGCATCAGAATTCTAAGACTAAAATGAAATCCGAAAACAAATAGAAATGAAAACAATCAAGTCTGCAATACAACTACATGGCATACATCTATACGGTTTCCACGGAGTGTCAGAAGAAGAACAATCGGTTGGTTCTTGGTTTGAAATCAACGTCAACATTGATGCATACGTAGCGGAGAGTGCCCTTGTGCACGACAATCTTGAAGGGACAATAGACTATTCCACTGTTATGAAGATCATAAAGAAAGTCTTTTCAAGAAAATCACGACTTTTGGAACACTTGGCATACAACATATCTAAACAGTTAATAGAGCGTTTCGATACCATCAGTGCCGTCAACATACAAGTCAAGAAAATGGCTCCACCAATGCCTTCAAACGTTGACTCGTCTGCCATAGAGCTGACGGTTGAAGCATGATTACGTCCTGCATGTCACCGATCGACAGAAAGCGTTGACAATGCCAGACACCAAGAATGCTAAACGTACCAAGACTTCACATTGTATGCTGACATCGTTACTTCTACCCTATCACGATTGAAAGAAGATTTGTTACTTGACATTTCGTCTGTCAATTGCCTGAGCATAGTTTCTGGCATTCCGTCTGTGCTCACCGTATGATGTTGTAAAATTGTGCGTACCCGACAAGTCTTCCTTAGCGCACATATACAGATAGTTGTGCCTTGTGTAATTCAACACTGCATCAATACCCTCAACTGTCGGAATCCTAATCGGGCTTGGCGGCAAACCAACATTAATATAGGTGTTATAGGGACTGCGGGTACGAAGCATATTCTTATAAACCCGGCGCAGTTCAAAGTCGCCCAAGGCATACTTCACTGTAGGGTCTGACTGTAAAGGCATTCCCTTGTGTAACCTGTTTACATAAAGTCCTGCCACCATCGGTTTCTCCTTTCCATCGGCCGTCTCGGCATCAACTATCGATGCCAAAGTCAGAACATCCATTGTACTAAGCCCTATCTTTTTTGCCTTCTCCAGACGTTCCGAGGTCCAAAATTTCTGACTTTCCTCATACATTCTTTCAAGAAATTCCTCAGGAGATATGTCCCAATATATATCATATGTGTTGGGAATCAACACCGACACAATTGTGCAGGTGTCAAGATTGTACTTATTGCAGAGATCTGGGTCATTGAATGCCCTTGTTAATGACATAGAGTCTACCATTAGCTTTCCTGCTATTCGCCCCAAGGCCATTTCCTTTGTCCATGTCGTGGGAATAACGATGCGTACGGGTGTCTGTCTCCCCCCGAACAAGGCGCGGAATACTGAAATAACAGAAGAATGACCAGATACCTCATAGCGTCCCCGATGTATTTTGCTTTCGTACGAGAACAATGTTGATAGAAATTTGAAAGTAGACATGCTCTTCGGCTGTAACGTCCGCTCTACCTTTACATACACGGAATCAATATTGTCGTCGTTGTCTATATAAAGAAATACATCGGTATCTCTTGTGGAAAACGGGCGTCCAAATACAATAAAAAAAGAAAATAACAACACGGCAAAAACTCCTCCTGCCCCAAAAAGAACTTTTCTTCTGTTACTACGGACTACAGGCACTGAGGCTGTTTCTTCACCGCCCTCCGTTACTTCGTTTAATTGTTTCATGGTGGCTTTACTATATTTGTTTTATGCAAAATTACTCCTATTTTCTAAATAATAATACAAACATGGATAAAAACTTTTTTGGGGAATATGTTACAAGATTTACTCGCATTTACGAAAAGAATAAGAAAAACGAACAATAATATTTTTTTTACAAGAAAACCGCACTAATATAATCACCAATTGAAAATAAATGTTTACATTTGTGAACAGAGAACATGTAAAACAAAAAACAAATTCCTAATTTATTCAAATTATGACCGCATATATCAGTTACGACAAGGTTCAGATGACAAATCTACAAGAGTCACTGCCACGTGAAATACTTTGCACGAACGATACTGGAGCATATTGCTGTACAACTATAGTTGGTTGCAACATACGCAAATACCATGGTCTACTTGTTATGCCACTGCCTGATATTGACAACGAATCACACGTACTGTTGTCTTCTCTCGACGAAACTATCATACAACACGGAGCAGAATTTAATCTTGCAGTACATAAGTATCAAGGAAACAACTATAGTCCCAATGGGCATAAATATATACGGTCATTTGAATGGAAATCATTTCCCACAACAATATATAACGTTGGAGGCGTTGTGCTGCAAAAAGAAATTCACTTCAGAAGAAGCGAATCGCGTGTAATAATACGCTACACCCTTCTGGATGCCCATTCCGCCACAACTTTAAGACTGAACCCGTTTCTGGCATACCGTAGCGTGCGCACATTCACCCACAAGAACGATGCCTATTGCAAAACAAAAACACAGGTAAAGAACGGTATAAAAATGAAAATGTATGAAGGATACCCCGACATATATATGCAAACCAACAAGAAGTCGACGTTTGTGGAAGTTGACGATTGGTATATGGGATTGGACTATCCGAGAGAAAGGGAACGCGGCTATGAGTCTAACGAGGATCTTTATCATCCCGGATATTTTGAGATGTCTATTAAAAAGGGCGAAACAGTTTGTTTCTCTGCAGGCGTCTCGGAGATACAACCCAACCAACTCAAGCATATCATGGACGTTGATACCACGAATACAGAACCAATGGACTCCTTTTACAACTGTCTGTATCATGCCGCCCACCAATTCAGACTTCACAAAAACAACGAGAACTACATAATTGCAGGCTACCCTTGGTTTAAGTGCAGAGCACGCGATTTCTTTATTTCGATGCCTGGACTGACTTTGTCGTTGGGAGAGACAGACACTTTCGAACTGTATATGAATACGGCATCCAAGGCTCTAATGTCAATTGTGGACAACACCCCTGGCGAGGTTGAGATATACGAGACAGAACAGCCCGACATTATCTTGTGGGCATTGTGGTGCCTGCAGCAATACTACAAGATTGTAAGCCACAGAAGAGCCATAGAACTTTATGGGGATTTAATCCGAAAACTGATGACGTTTGTTCTCAGCAACAAGCATAAAAACCTATCTTTGCAAGACAACGGTCTGCTTTATTCTGTTGGCCATGACAAGCCAATAACATGGATGAACTCCGTCCACAACGGCCAGCCAATAGTTCCACGTTCGGGGTTTATTGTCGAGTTTAATGCATTGTGGTACAATGCACTTCGCTTCTACTCAGACATACTTTTGGAATGCAAGGAGGAAGATGAGGCAAAAAATGTTATGGTATTAGCCGAAAAGGTGCAACGTTCATTCCAGTATGTTTTTGTAAATGACTACGGCTACCTTTATGACTATGTTGACGGACAGATGGTTAGTTGGGAGGTCAGACCAAACATGATATTCGCCGTCGCCCTTGACTACTCACCATTGACGCGCGAACAGCAGAAGCGTACACTTGATATTTGCACAAAGGAACTCCTGACACGCAAGGGGTTGCGTTCCCTCAGTCCTAAAAGCGGAGGATACAGGCCAATATACGTAGGCAACCAGTGGGAAAGAGACTCAGCTTACCACCAAGGCACAGCATGGCCATGGCTTACAGGTTTTTATTTGGAAGCTTATCTAAAAGTCAACAAGATGAGTGGCATGAGTTTCATTGAACGCCAATTGGTTACATTTGAAGAAGAACTTTTCTACCATGACCTAGGCTCCATTCCAGAGTTGTTTGATGGCAATCCACCGTTTCACGGAAGAGGCGCGGTTTCGTTTGCCATGAATGTGGCTTCTATCCTAAGAGCCATACGCTTGCTCGACAACATAAATCAAACAAATCAATAATCCCAATCTAATAAACATGAAAGTATTAATGTTTGGCTGGGAATTCCCTCCACATATTTTAGGCGGACTTGGCACTGCAAGCTATGGTCTGACAAAAGGACTTGCGGCTCAAGGAGACATAAACATCACGTTTTGTCTTCCAGCTCCCCATGGGGATGAAGACAAGAGCTTTCTAGACATAATAGCCATGAACCATGTTCCCGTGGTTTGGCGCGACATTGACAACCAATGGTTGGAAAAGCGCCTTGGCGGACAGATGTCAACAAAGCTCTACTATGATTTGCGAAATCATATATACTCAGATTTCAGCTATATCGGCACAAACGATATCGGAGCAATAGAGTTCTCTGGTAGATATCCAAACAATTTGCAGGAAGAAATCAACAACTACTCCATCGTTGCAGGTGTAGTTGCGCGGCAACAGACATACGATATCATTCATGCCCATGATTGGCTGACATACCCTGCAGGAATACATGCAAAACAGGTTTCGGGAAAACCATTGGTGATACACGTACACGCAACGGAATTCGACAGGTCAAGAGGACATGCCAATCCAACTGTCTACAGCATTGAAAAGGATGGTATGGATCATGCAGACTGCATCATGTGTGTAAGTGAGTTGACACGCCAAACTGTCATCAACCACTATCACCAAGACCCCAACAAATGTTTCGCAATGCACAATGCAGTCTATCCGCTGCCAGAGCGTATACAAAGAATAGTGGAGCAGCGTCAGCCTTTCCGTGAAAAGAAAGAGAAAATTGTAACCTTTCTCGGCCGTATAACAATGCAGAAAGGTCCAGAGTATTTCATTGAAGCGGCAAAACTCGTAGTTGACCGTACAAGAAACATCAGATTCTGCATGGCAGGTTCTGGTGACATGATGAACGCAATGATAAACCTTGCGGCACAGAAAGGTATTGCAGATCGTGTTCACTTTCCAGGGTTTATGAATGGAGATGCTGTCTACGAGACATTCAGGTATAGTGACGTTTACGTTATGCCATCAGTAAGTGAACCATTTGGAATATCACCGCTTGAAGCCATGCAGTCAGGCGTACCAAGCATCATTTCCAAGCAGTCTGGCTGCGGCGAAATTCTCAACAAGTGCATAAAAACAGACTACTGGGATATTGAAGCAATGGCAGACGCCATACACTCTCTGTGCACAAATGATGCCTTTCACGACTATCTTGAGCGCGAAGGACGTGAGGAGGTCAACAATATCACGTGGGAAAAAGTCGGACAGCGCATACATAAACACTATCAGAGACTACTTGGAATATAATTCCGCAAGAAACAATTAATAAACGCAAACAACCCATCCTAAAACTTCTGTTATGAAAACCATTTGCCTGTATTTTGAAATACACCAAAACATCCATTTGAAACGTTATCGTTTCTTTGATATCGGTACTGACCATTATTATTACGATGACTACGAAAACGAACGTAGCATTGCCGACACAGCAGAAAAGTCATATGTTCCTTCACTAAAGACCCTTATTGAAATGGCAAAAGACAACAAGGGGTTCTTCAAATGTGCGCTCTCACTGTCTGGCTGCTCCATTGAATTGCTTGAAATACATGCTCCACAAGTTATAGAACTTATACAGGAACTTGTTTCAACAGGTTGTTGCGAAATTCTTGCAGAAACATACAGTCATGGTCTTTCTTCGTTGGCAAACGAGAAAAGTTTTAAACAAGAAGTCAAGCATCTGTGCAGCAAAGTAAGGAATGTGTTTGGCGTAGAGCCTAAAATCTTCCGAAACTCTGCCCTTATCTATACAGATGAAATTGGCAGAATGGTATACGAAATGGGCTTTAACGGAATGATTACCGAGGGGGCCAAACACATTTTAGGCTGGAAGAGTCCACATTTCCTCTACAACTGTAATCAGGCTCCGAAACTGAAACTTCTGTTGAGAGACTATAGCCTAAGCGAAGACATCTCATACCGCTTCAATGATTCAAGTTGGCAGGAATATCCACTCTTCGCAGACACATACATGAACTGGATTGCCTCACAGCCTCAGGAAGAACAAATCTACAACATTTTTATGGAGTTGTGTGCACTTGGCATATTTCAGCCGTTATCAAGCAACATACTTGAGTTTATGAAAGCACTCCCAGCCCAAGCCAAAGAGAAAGGTATAACATTTTCCACCCCTTCGGAGATATGTGCAAAATTCAAGCCAACAGATGCATTCAACGCTCAATACCCAGTTACGTGGGTGGACGAAGAACGCGACATATCCCCATGGTTAGGCAACGATATGCAACGCGAGGCATTCAACAAGTTGTACAAAATTGCAGATAGAGTGCTGATACTTAATGATAAACGAATAAAGCAAGATTGGGATTACCTACAGGCAACCAATAACTTCAGATTCATGTCGACCAAACCCAGCAGCGAAGGAGCCTACCGAGGCATCTACGATTCCCCTTATGATGCATTTACAAATTACATGAATATCATTTCCGATTTTACCACCCGTGTTAACAACCTCTATCCTGACACTGACAATGAGGAATTGTCAGCGTTGCTTACTACTATTCGCAACCAAGAGGAAGAATTGACACTCAAAGACAAAGAAATTGAAAAGTTGCAAAAAACTTTGCAGCTTCTGAAAGACAACAAGAAAGAGGAACAGAAGTCAGAAACAAGCAAAAGTAAAGATAGACAAGCAAAGAAACCTTCAAAATAACTCGTGTTTTTGCGACAGTCAGACTTACAAACTGTTTTGGCTGACGATAACATAGAAAAGGGAGATACCGTTCATCATTTTATACAAGTAACTAACGGTATCTCCCTTTTAACCCAAAATCATTTTTTGTGTCTTTCCATACGCTTTTCACGGATTTTAGCCTTCATTTTTGCCGCACCAGAACCGTGCGAACCCGTAATATAGGCCTTTTTCTTGGCTTTCGTCTTAACGGCCTTGGTATTGTCCTGAGATTTCTTTGGTGCTTTCTTAAATGATATGCCGTTTAGAATAGCTTTCTGCAACTCATCTTCAGTCATCTTAGAAACATCTAATTAATGGTGGAACAATCTGATGCCAGTAAAGGCCATTGTAATACCATACTTGTCACAAGTTTCTATAACATTGTCGTCCCTAACGCTTCCACCAGCTTGTGCAATGTATTTCACGCCACTTTTGTGCGCACGTTCAATGTTATCACCAAATGGAAAAAATGCGTCCGAACCTAGACAAACACCAGAATTTTCCGCTATCCAGGCCTTTTTTTCTTCACGTGTAAGAGGAGCTGGCTGATGTTTGAAAAACAGCTGCCATGTGCCTTCACGAAGTATATCATCGAAATCGTCGGAAATATAAACATCAATGGTATTGTCACGATCTGCACGACGAATGTTGTCCTTCCATGGCAAGTTAAGAACCTTGTCGTGTTGACGCAGCCACCATGTATCGGCTTTGTTGCCTGCAAGACGAGTGCAATGAATACGGCTTTGTTGACCAGCACCAATTCCTATAGCCTGACCACCCTTGACGTAGCAAACAGAATTGCTTTGGGTATATTTTAGTGTAATAAGAGCTATCTTCAGATCACGTTTGGCTTCCTCGGTGAAGGATTTGCTCTGTGTCGGTATATTTTCAAACAAGTTGTCACCCGACAAGTCTATTTCGTTGCGTCCTTGTTCAAAAGATACTCCGAAGACTTGTTTGCGTTCAATTTGTCTGGGAGAGTAAGAAGGGTCTATTTGTATAATATTATATGAGCCTTTTCTTTTGTCCCGAAGGATTTCAAGTGCTCTATCTGTATAGCCGGGAGCTATTATTCCGTCAGACACCTCACGCTTAATGACAAGAGCCGTTGCTTCGTCACAAACATCACTCAGTGCGACAAAGTCTCCATAGCTTGACATTCTGTCTGCACCGCGTGCACGAATATAAGCATTGGCTACAGGTGAAAAGTCTACATTCAGGTCATCAACAAAATAGATCCTTCTCTCAACCTCACTCAACGGCAGCCCTATAGCTGCACCAGCAGGACTAACATGCTTGAAGCTTGCGGCAGAAGGCACCCCTGTTGCATGTTTCAATTCTTTAACAAGCTGCCAACTGTTCAAAGCATCTAAAAAATTAATATAACCAGGACGACCATTCAGCACTTTAACAGGTAAATCACCCTCTTCCATGAAAATACGAGCCGGTTTTTGATTAGGATTGCAACCGTACTTTAATTGTAATTCGTTCATATATTATTAATTAATGTTTTGTAATACAAAATTAATTGCTTTTATTTGTTTTGGCTTTCTTCCGCCAGATATTTATGCCAAAATAGAGCTGTGCGGAAAATAGTGCGTTCTGACACGAAAATGTTGACTTTTTGTAAGCGTAAGTGTGGGCAGTAAAAGACCCACCTGCAAACATGTGATTTGTATTCCATACAAAAGCAAGTTTTCCAACAAAATCAAAATTTAAGTTACTTAGTTTGTAAAGCATGTCACTAGTAGGTTTATCACCTCTTGTAAAATTGTAGCCAATCGATGGAGATGCCGTCACATTAAACAAGAAATTTCGTGCAAACACCCAATTAAAACTATAGCCGACAGATAAAGAATGGTTTATATAGCGTATTTCTTTTACTTTCAATGCATCGTTTATAATGACATCTCCTTTTTCATCATGAAAGGGGGCAGGAAGTTGTTCATAATCAAAGTCTATAAGTTGCCGTGAGTATGAATATCCTAAAATAAGTCCGCCACTCGTTCGTCGTTGGACAGAAGAATGACTGTAAGCAGCAGGATAGGAAAAATGGCGATGATTGAAAATGTAATAAGCATGAATGTAAACCATATCTGATGACAAACCAGGAAAGGTCACATCTTTGCATTGTTCAGTAATACTTTCGTTAAATCCGCGAAGTTTTTGTATGCGATATCCATTAACATCATTTTCATAGTAATAATCTATGCCAAACATCGGAGCATAAAGAGACAGATATATATTTGAGTTATGAGTGGTAAGTTTTGAACCGATATCAATGGTCCAGCCAAGTGAGAACAGGCTGCAACTCACGTACGGCCCAATAGTGACCTGGGAGTGAGGACTGAAATACAATGATTGTCTGCTTCCTTCCTCACTAGATCCTTTTAACCATATTAATTTGTGTCGCCAATCAGCCTGGGTCTTAAAGGTAATATTATATTTATCCGTTTCAATATAGTTGGTGTCAACCTCCAAAATCTTTTTCACTACCTTGAAGAAGCCAAGAGCCTTCCTTTCCTTTTTATAATCAAAAGAGACAGTACTGTCGCCATCGCACAGGCTGTCAGCAAGAGCGGTAAAATTATCGTTAGCTTTAGCCCAAACAAAACAAACCAAAACCAAGAAGGCAACAGCAAAAACCCTACTCATAGATACAAAACCCTCTTATATTTTCCCCAAAATTCTGTCCATTACCCAATTAACAGATGTTGCGCTTATTGAATCACAACTACAGATGGATTTGTGCTGCAAATGCTCTACAACAAGTTTTATCAATGGCAACTGAACATAGCGAGGGTTATCAACAACAAATGTCTGTCGTCCTTGTTCGTCATGCAAAGTAATCGGTTCATAGGTAAAGACAGAAAAACGTAGACTGCCTTTGTTACCAATAATCTCTATCCGATCTTCTTTTGCAGACTCGTGCCCCACAAAGCACCAAGACCCAGAACCTGGCAAACCGTTGAAAAAACGGAAGCAAGCACTAACGGTATCCTCTGATTTATATAGTCCCCCTCGGTTTGTGCAATATCCTGTTGCTTCTACAATGTGACCGAACAAGCACTGTAGTAAATCAATCTGATGTGGAGCGAGATCATAGAAATAACCACCGCCAGCAATATCAGGCAATACACGCCAAGGAAGATTATGACTATTGTAATCCAAATCGCGTGGAGGTACAGAGAAACGTATCTGAACATTGATAACCTCCCCCACTGCGCCATCCTCTATTAATTGCTTAACTTTTTTAAAATAAGGTAACTCTCTGCGATAATATGCGGCAAAACATGGTACACCAGTCTGCTGTGATATGCGATTGATGCGAAGACAATCTTGGTAATTTGATGACAGCGGTTTCTCCACATAAGCAGGCTTTCCTGCTTTTAGTGCCATGATTGCGAAAGTGGCGTGTGTGGAGGGCGGTGTAGCAATATAGACTGCATTCACATCAGTAGCGTTTATTAATTCCGTTGCATCAGTATAGAACTTGCCAACATTATGTCGTTGGGCGTATGATTCCGCCTTGTCTCTGTTACGGCTCATCACCGCAACAACATCTGAATTCTCCACTAGGCGGAAAGCTGGTCCACTCTTTCTTTCCGTCACTTCTCCGCATCCAATAAATCCCCAATTAACTTTATGTATTTCCTGCATAACACAATAAATGTTGAATCTAAAAATCAAAGGTCTTCAAAATTCAACAATCATGATTCTGAAGACCTTTGACTCTAGATAATCCTAATCAAGACTATGTATAATCAATCCGCTACGAAGTTTTGGCTCAAACCATGTCGCTTTGGGCGGCATAATATTTCCGCTGTCTGCAATATCCATTATCTGTTTCATTGTAACGGGATATAAAGCAAGAGCCATCTTCATTTCACCGCTATCTACTCTGCGTTTTAGCTCTGACAGCCCTCGCAGTCCTCCAACAAAGTCTATTCTCTTGTCTGTTCTGAGATCCTTTATTCCAAGCAACTTATCCAAAATAAGGCGCGAAGATATGTCTACATCAAGAACACCTATAGGGTCGTTGTCATCATAAGTTCCAGGCTTTGCTTTTAAGCTGTACCAATGTGACTCCAAATAGAGTGAAAATTCATGAATTTGTGCAGGTTTGTATATTTCCGTACCCTTATCCTCGACTATAAAATCGTCTTTCAGCGCAGCAATAAATTGCTTTGGAGTCATTCCGTTGAGATCCTTTACAACTCTATTGTAATCAAGGATAGTAAGCTGGCTTGCAGGAAAGCATACGGCCATGAAGTAGTTGTATTCTTCATTTCCAGTTGTTGCAGGATTCATTCTAGCCTTCTCTGCACCTACCAAAGCTGCGGCTGCTGACCTATGGTGTCCATCTGCAATATACAAGCTGGGCATCTTTTCAAATTCTTTTGTTATGGCATTAATATCAGCCTTATCTGATATGACCCAAAATTTATGTTCAAAGCCATCACCAGGAGCAATAAAGTCATACTCTGGAGTCAATTTGGAATACTTTCCAATGATTTCTAAAAGAATATCATTATCAGGATAAGCAAAAAAAACAGGTTCCAAATTCGCATTATTGACACGTACATGCTTCATGCGATCTTCTTCCTTGTCTTTGCGAGTCAGTTCGTGTTTTTTGATAACGCCATTCAGATAATCAGACACATGAGCACAAACCACAAGACCATATTGGGTTTTTCCGTTCATTGTCTGAGAATAAAGATAGTAGTTCTCCTCTGCATCCTGTTTCAGCCATCCTTTTTCCTGAAATTTTCTGAATTGCACAGCTGCACTTTCATAAACTTTCGGGTCGTATTCTGAAATGCCTTCAGAAAAATTAATTTCTGGTTTGATGATATGGTACAATGATTTTTCGTTGTCGCCAGCCTCAGCCCGTGCTTCTTCGCTGTCAAGAACATCATAAGGCCGGCTTTCAACCTCTTCTACAAACTTTTTGGGTGGTCTGATACCCTTAAATGGTTTTACTTTTGCCATAGCTCACGGGTTATTTGTTCACTTGAAACCTTGTAACACCATCTTTAAAGAATGCAACAATCTGATTTGCAGCGGCCAATCCAGCATTTATGTTTGCTTCTGCTGTTTGTGCACCCATTTTCTTTGGGGTAGCAAAATAGCGGTCAGCAAATTTTTCATTAAACTCAAGATCAGCATCGGGCTTGATGTCTGTTATGTACTTAATGTCTGTGCGGTTGGTCATAAGTGAGATAAGCGACGCTTCGTCCACGACTTCCTTGCGAGCAGTATTAATAAGGATTCCGCCTTTTGGCAGTTTTCCTACTAGCTCCGCATTGATACTTTTAACCGTTTCCGGTGTGGCAGGTATATGCAAACTAACAATATAACTTTGTTCAAATAATTCGGCAGTACTACCAACAGCTTTGACCCCAGCTGCTTCTATTACATCTGACGGGCAGAAAGCATCGTAGGCCAAGACCTCCATTTCAAAGCCTTTTGCTATTCGAGCAACATTGCGCCCAACATTGCCAAAAGCCAAAATACCAAGTTTCTTTCCTTTTAGTTCTGTTCCGGCCTTTCCATTATAGAAATTACGTACAGCATACACCAACAAACCCAATACAAGCTCTGCCACAGCATTGGAGTTCTGACCAGGGGTATTCATTGCAACAACCCCATGAGATGTTGCCGAACCCAAATCAATGTTGTCATAACCAGCACCAGCACGTACAACAATCTTAAGTTTTTGGGCCGCATTCAGAACCTCAGCATCAACTTTATCACTACGAACAATCAATGCGTCAACATCCGAAACGGCCTCTAATAACTCTGCCTTAGAAGTATATTTCTCAAGTAAAGCAAGTTCGTAACCAGCTTCTGCCAGCACTTTTCTAATGCCACCAACAGCAACTGAAGCGAAAGGCTTTTCTGTCGCTACTAATACCTTTTTCATTTCAAATAAACCAAATTAGTGTTTAGCTTCAAATTCCTTCATACACTCTACCAAAGCCTTGCAACCCTCAACAGACATGGCATTGTAACAGCTGGCACGGAAACCACCTACAGAACGATGGCCCTTGATACCAACCATGCCTTTTTCTGTTGCAAACGTCAGGAATTCCGCTTCAAGGTCTTTGTAATTGTCGTTCATCACGAAGCATAAATTCATAACAGAGCGAGACTCTGGTTCCACTGTTCCGACAAACAGTTTGTTACGATCAATTTCGTCATAAACAATTTTTGCTCTTTCATAGGCTCTGCGTTCCATCTCTTTTACACCACCTTGTGCCTTGACCCACTTCATAGTCTGAAGAGCACTATAAATAGGCAACACAGGAGGTGTATTGAACATAGAACCCTTTTCAACATGAGTACGATAATCAAGCATAGTAGGAATTTGACGGCTCACTTTTCCAAGAGCGTCCTCCTTGACAATTACGAAAGTGACACCTGCCATAGAAATGTTCTTTTGCGCTCCGCCATAAATCATAGCATATTTACTGACATCCAACGGACGACTTAAGATGTCGGAACTCATATCGGCAATCATAGGGATGGGCGAATCAAAATCCTCACGTATCTCCGTGCCATAGATGGTATTATTGGTGGTGATATGGAAGTAATCTGCATCAGTAGGTATTGTCCACCCTGTAGGGATATAGGTAAAATTCTTGTCTGCAGACGATGCTACCTCTACAACTTCGCCAAAAAGTTTTGCCTCTTTTATTGCCTTCTTGCTCCATACACCAGTGTTGAGGTATGCGGCTTTTTTCTCGAGAAAATTATAAGGAACCATGCAAAATTCCAGACTAGCACCGCCCCCCAAGAAAAGAACTTTGTATCCTTCTGGGATATCAAGAAGTTCCTTCATTATAGCCTCAGCTTCATCAATTACAGGCTGAAAATCTTTGCTACGATGGCTAATTTCCATCAAAGAAAGGCCAATTCCGTTAAAATCCAAGCATGCTGCTGCTGTTTTCTCAATCACTTCGCGAGGCAAAATAGATGGACCCGCATTAAAATTATACTTTTTAGTCATAGCTGTGAGGTAATTATTATGATTTATAATCAAAATATCAACAAGAATTAGTATGTATTTTTTACAACGCAAAGATACTAAAACCTTTTTGTTATTTAACAACAATAGACATTTTTTTTCACAAAAGAAAAGTCATTTGCAAACAGAGCGATTTCTCATGCTTCCAGTAGAACTACAACATCATCATTTACAGAAATATAATCTTCGTTAGAAATCTCTAACGTCACATTTCGTGTATTAAACTACATCGCCCATGTGGTATAGTATCATATCTTCATAAAAAATGTGCTCATGCAGTCTTCTTGTTACATTGGACAGGTTGCAAACAACTTAAATAGGCGTATAGGTCAGAGATTATTTAATAATGAAGAACTGCCAGAAATTATTGTGTACCGAACAACAGACTATCTACATTGATTGAACAGAATAATAGAATAAATACAAGTTTTGTTTTAAAACACGAACCCAGCATTGATACAGACGCCAACATTTTTCCACAGATTAGAATAATTAGTCTGTATGCTTATCGGTCCAAAAACAAAGTCGTATGAGGCACGCAAAGCAAGACCCCAGAAACTCTTTCCACTGAAAATTTCGGTCGTATTGTGCGCCTCTTTACCATATTCACTCAACGCCGTAAGATAAAACTTGCTTTTCAGACGATAACGGAATGCAAGTTGCCCCATGATAATATTGCGTTCAAGTAAATGCGTATGTTGTGATGTTTCCCACGCCATTTGCCATGGCAAATAGTTAGCATCGAAAATTCCTCCCACATAGTTTTGATATAAAGCAGGAGTTTTTTCGCCAAACAGAAAGCGTCCTTTAAGTTTTGGAATCAAATAAAAAATGGGGGTGAGTCGCAAGGCACATTCGGTACGAAATACCACTTCCCCAAAGGGATTTCTCTCGTCATATTTTATACCGTCATCAGTATGTATCGCCCCCAGTACATATACGCAACCTCCACGGGAAGGAAAACAACGCCTATCGTATGAATCCACCTTAATTGATGCAAAATAATTCAGGAAGTGATCGGAAGAGTGTGACAAGCGTCCGCCATCTCGCTTAAACATATCTGAATGATAATGATAATATTCAAAGCACGCACCAGTTTTTAACCGTATATTGCCAATGTCGTGTGTGTAAAAACTTGTCAGCGAATGAGACAAAAACTCCACCGCATCTAATTTACGCTTATCTGCATAAAGATTAAAATCATGATGAGCAAATCGATATGAGAATCCAATTTTCGCTCCAAAAAGATGCCCGAAGGTATATTTAGTTTCAAAATAGGGATTGCGTGATATTCGTCCAGTCAAAGCATAGTGGTGGCGAGTAGAGAACTGCTGATTGTTTGAAACGCTGGCAATAAGGCTCGCCAAATCCTCTGTGTCGAAACGTGCCCCTATGTTTATATAACGGTATTCCTTGGGTTCTAACACAAACACCAAATCAAATGGTTCTTTGTTGGTCAACCTATATTCCACACGGGAAAAGATGTTTAACCCTTGCAACATCGCAAGCGTGCGGTCTATTTCCTCTGGACTGACACACGAATGTTCCTGCAATGCGATTTTCTTCCTTATCCATTTTTTTTCTTCTCCATCAATACCTTCTATTTTAATGTGTTCTATGTAATAGCCATCGGTACAGGCTAATTTCCTTGGTTTAGCATACACATCAACTGAATCACACCCGTCAGCATAAATTTGTTGTCGCAAAAAAATCAACTCGTCCCATTTTTGACGAGCGGCCTGTTCGCCACGTAACAACATTGTATCAATGGATTCCGCCTGAAAACTTGCAGAATGATATTCTTTCAATGAGGGATTAATATAAATGTCGGCCATACTCTTGTTCTCCAGGTATTTCGCCTGCCCCATTATGCTAATCAGTTGCTCAACTACGGAAGAAGCCGAATTTAATTCTTCTTTTGTTTTTAATCCATTACTTAAATCAACACAGATAACTATATCCGCCCCCATTTCCTTTACAACATCAACTGGCAAGTTGTTTATGGCACCGCCATCTACCAGCATCATGTCATTTAATTCCACTGGAGCAAACACGCCTGGTATTGACATACTGGAACGCATCGCCATAGGCAATGAGCCAGATGAGAGCACCACTTCCTTGCCATCAACCAAATCGACCGCAACACAACGGAAAGGTATTGGCAAGGTGGAAAAATCACTAACATTATGATACCCCACTGTCAATTTTGTGAGAAGATTCACCACATTTTGTCCTTTAAAATAGCCTGTAGGTAACGAGACCTTTCTTTCTTTAGAAAAAGGGATACGGATAACATATTTCTCCCTTTCTTCTTTAGAAAGAAAAGTCTCAAATTCACGCTTCACTCGATCACTAAAAAGAAAAAGCCAATCCTGACTGCGATAGAGACTATCAATATCTGCGGCATTATAACCTACGGCATACAACCCACCGACAATGGCACCGATACTTGTTCCTGCTATATAATCAATTGGTATGCCTGCCTCTTCCAACACCTTTAGGACACCAACCTCTGCCGCACCTTTGGCACCCCCACCACCCAACACGAGGCCAACCTTCTTGCGAGGTTGATTGGCTTGCGTATGGACTATGCTACTGAAGCAAAGTAGCAGCAAGCATATAAATAAAAGTTTTCTCTTACATAAAGGCATACCATCATCTTATATAAATACATGGCTAAATTACAGAAAACAACAACAATATGCAAACTTTACGGTAGTATAGAAATTAAATAAAAGAAGAATTATCTTTTTTTAACCCAATTCGGTCGTTAGGACTTATTGGGTTTTATTTTTTTAGAAGAGCAGATGTTGCTTGTCGTTTTAGTGAATAATAGCGGGCTATTTTGAGCTAAAAACAAGCATCAGGTGCCTTATAAAAAACAAAAAGCAACAAGAAGTAACAAAAAAAAGATATCATTTACGACCTAATGACCGTTTTGGGGTTAATGATTTTACAGACTATCAGGGTCATAGTTAACAAAACAATAACACTAATAAAACAGCATCAGTATATCGAAAAAAAGGAGACATTGCAAAAAGCAACATCTCCAGAAAAACTTTTAAAAAACTATTTCATGTCTTTTCATTTCCTCACAATCAAGGTCTGCCCAGGTTGGAGACGGGTCGGATTAAGGCCCCTATTTAATTTACAGAGTTCCGAAACAGTCATGTGATATTTTTTTGCTATGCTGCTTGGATTCTCCCCTTGTCTGACTTTGTGTTTTTTAGAAGTCCCATTGCTTGTACGGATTCTGTCAGCAGAATGCTTACTGCTGCTATAAGAAACTTCGTTGTGATTGCCTATTTCATTGTCTGAAGCTTCTTCTATAGAACCAGCGGCACTATTAATAGGTGTAGCAATAGGCATAGACTTATTCTCCTTTGATCTGTATGTATAGAAATC
>ULWZ01073680.1_pt1 | contig 17526 bp, 19 predicted proteins | sample 1960811 | NCBI WGS metagenome assembly ULWZ01 (sample SAMEA4835825, study PRJEB28245) | human gut metagenome | biome: gut microbiome; material: fecal sample | place: Denmark | collected 2008 | reverse complement strand
CAAAATCCCACTAAACCCTATAGGTTGCGGATTTGAGGAATAATTAAAACTTTTACGGCTATGAATGATTTTTTCAATTTGAGAGGTACAGCGGTATTCCGTGTTCTCTCGTTAATTAGTACAGTAGCACTATGGTTAACTATATTATTGTTTGCCATCGGCTTGATGATGGGCTTCTTTGGAGAGCAGGAGACGAAGGCGATAGGATGGGCAATGGTTGGATTCTCAATCTCTTCCTTTATCTCTTGCCTATTCATGTTCGGCTTTTGTTACCTGATTAAGATAGCTAAGTCTTACGACAAGGATGAGCAAGAGGACAACAAGGAAATAGTATTCCAATACAAGGGCTACAAAGGCACTTTCACAAAGGATGACAATACTGGAAGGTTTGATGGCCACATCATCGGGACAAGCTATTCCTACTCTGGCTACAGCCTTTCAGAGACAGAACTTGCATTTCAAGCGAGAGTTGACGAATTACTGGAAGAAAAGAAACTATAAAAAGAAAGAGGAGCGCATCATACGTTCCTCTTCTTTGTTTACAATCTACTCATCTTATCTTTCAATTCGTGTATATCATTGAATGCTTGCAACATAGGCTTATGCCATCGCTCTTGTCTCTCATCAATCGACTGCAAGTACATCAAGCTTTGTGCAAGGATAGTCCTACCCTCATCAACAGCTAACCAAATGTTACCTACATTACCCATAATAGTATTCACGCTAGCCGTTAATAAACTGCACTCTGCACCACCATTACGAGCTACAATAGCATCCAACTTGGTATTTATGAGCTTTGTTTCCTCATACGTTCCCTCTGTAGCGATCTGTACCGCAGTGAAACGACCATTCAACTCATCGCCTGTGTCTTGACTCATTGATTCAAAAGAACCGGAAGAAGCGGACTGCTCGTAAGATTGTTTGTAACCCGTAATATCAGCAATATTATCACGAATAGCCAAACCCTCTTGAACTATCTTGTCATACTCTTCTTTAAGATTATTCAATTCGGTTGGCGTAAGCTTCCTTCCTCCATTCTCTTTCATCTTGTTTGCCCAGCTCTCATAAAGAGGCTTAAGCTTTTTATTCATAAGGTCTCCCAAAGCGAAGTTGAGCATCGACTGGTTGAGCATTGTAGTGAAGTCATTAGAAAAATCCTTTGCAGACTTACTCATATCCATAAGGTTGTTTATGAAGTCACTCTTCATCGAATCAAAGGTTGTTTGAGTCAAATTCTCATTGATTTGCTCCGTCAACTCCTCTAGTTTGCCCGCCAGTTCTGTATATTGCTCCCAATATTCCGTCTTATCATACTTGCCTTGGTCGGTCATATTCTTCCATACATCCGCATTATGTGTACGAATGTCAGCCATCTGCTCTGGAGTGAGCTTGTATATATCCTCCAAGGAATTAACCTTGTTTATCGAAGAATTAGTATAACCACCCCTTATCTTACTTTGCTCAGCCAAAGTCTTATTGATTGCCGCATAATCTTGTGCAGAAAGATTCCAATAATAAGCATTTGAATGGTGTGCCCCATGATACCCCATCTGTGTTTTGAGAATATCCATCGTTTGGGTGTTAACCTGTTTTTGAGCATCGTAAGCAGCATTATAGTTGCTGACGGCTGTATAACCGGAAGATTTGTCAATAGACTCTTTTAACTTATCAATGGAATACATCAATCTGTCATTGCTCTCGGTCAGCTCTTCAGTTTTCTTCGCAACTTCTGCACCATTACCTCCGCCTATACCGAACATCTTGCCCAACGAGCCAATGGTTTTTATTCCATTCATAGCCGCACCTATGTAGTTTCCGCTTGCAAAATCAGAAAAGGCTTGTGTTCCACTGTTCAATGCATCCATTCCGTTATTCACGGCTTTACCAAAGCCTGTGTTTCCGAGACCTAACGCATCGACTAACCCAGGAAGGTCTTTCAGCTTCTCTTGGATTTTCCTCAAGCCCTCAGCCCATTCCTCTATAGTATCATGCAAGCTCTTCTTTGCAGCATCCTGCTTTACCTTGGCTTCTTCCTGTGCCTTTCCGACTTCCTTTGTAGCCTTTCCGACCTTAACCTCTGAAACCGCCAAATCATCAAAAAGCTTACGTAACTTCTCCGTTTGGCTTACACTGAGATTCTTGGTAGAACCCATAAGTTTGTCCTTATTGGCAGAAGTGATATTACTGGTATCTATGTTAACCCCACTTTCAGCAAACACGCCTTGGATTTTTCTCCTTTGGCTCATATTATCAGCCTTGGCATCAAACTCCCCCTTTCTAGCTTGTGCCAATCGGTCTTGCGCATCCTTCGCCTCATCAATAAGCCTACGGTGTTCACGGACTGCATCATTAACCAATCCCCATCTATCCTTCTGCTCGGAAATCGCATCATCAATCTTGTAGATTTGGTCAGATACGGTTTTCATGTCATCAAATTCCAACGTACCCGAACCAAGCAACTCCTTCATTTTCTTACGAAGGTCTTCAAGATAAGGAATACTCAATCGGTTCATATCCTGAAAGACAACATCCCAATTGATAGAATCCTTGAAATCCGAAAAATTCAACTTCTTCAACTGGTCGTTCATCTCCATTTCAGCGTTCGCTGCGCCAAAAGTATCTCCCTTTTCTCTTGCAAGGTCTATCTTGTCGGCATATTCTTTCAAGATAGCATAACGCTGCTGTTCCAAACTACCATACTGCTTCATGAAATCCAACATGTCCTTTATCTCCGCTTGCTGGATTTCCTTCAGCTTTAATTGTCTCTGTTTCTCAATCAAGGCAATTTGGTCTTCAGAGTTCTGTCCAATGGTCTTCCCAAGATGATTACCCTTGTCGTCAACCATTTGTGTGCCCAATATCTCTTTGCGGTATTCCGCATCGGACTTACCCTGTTTCCACATGTTGGCTTTACGACCTTTTCCCGAATTTACCCAAACGATCTGGTCTTTCTTCTTCTTTGCCTCAACGAGTTTGTCAATCGAATCCTCTATAGCCTTTTTCTCCTTGTTAGAAGACATGTTGATTTGAGCAATCTCCTTTTTGGTCTCATTCTTAATCAATTCCGTTCTTCGCTTTGACAACTCATCGCTTGCTCTCTCCGAATAGGATGAAATAGACTTGGAATAGTCCTCCTCAGCCTTCTTGCGTTCATACGCTCTTGCTTGTGGGTCATCCGTTGCACCTGTTTTCTTAGGTGTAGTTTTCTTTGTCGTTTCCTTCGGCTTATTTGCATCGGCTTTTCTTTTCGCTCCTCTATCTTTCAGAATAGAACCAGCCATAGCGACATCAAGCATATTATCATTTTCGTCTCTTAGCTGATTTCCTTGCTTTGTCAGCAATTTAACACCTTTGTGATTAGTCCGGTATTGCTTTTGCTTTTTTATGTCTGCCCTACGTCTATTAATCAAAGATTGCAACTGCTTGTCCGTCAAAGTTTTCATCCAACTTGGAATTTCAGTATCATCGTAATGGATTTTTAAATTTAATCCATACTCCTGATTCCATGTAGAAATAAGCTGTTCTGTAGAGGAAATTAAAGCTTCAATGCTTTGTTTATTTTGCTGGGCTACCCATTGTGACCTAGCCTGTGCATTATTCCAATCTACATTTTCAGCAGCCGCCTTCATTATCGCATTCTCTGCGTTTTTATAACTTGTCTTCAACTTTATAAGATTATTCGTATGCTCCAATATCGAATGGTCTGTATTCCCTATAGTCACTATATTGTAATGTTGTCTCTCTAAGAACGAATCAATAGGCGCGAAAGTTTTTCTTACAGCATCTATATATTCCATGTAAGACGATGTGCTACCATCTATTCTTTGTTTCAACTTAGCCAACCTATCTAAAACTTTATCGGTTGCTATAGAGTTATACATCATTTGAATTGATGTTATATCTTCCTTATCTACATGTTGCCCACCTTGATACCAATGACCGGATAAGTCTTTGCTAAAATTGTCATCTTCTTTGTTTCTTGCTTCTGTGTATTGAGAAGTGGCAGACATTAAAGCATTAGCCTTTTCTCTTTCTGCATTCTCCAATTGTAAGGTTGCAACAAATTCGTCATGCTTGCCTTTAAGTGTTGTTAAATTGTCCTTTTCGGCATCACACTTAATCCCGAACTGCTCGTAGGTTTGGATAAGTTCTTCTTTAGCTTTGTTGTAAGCATCAGTTCCTTCCTTAGAAGACCTCATTACGTTAAGCAAGCCATCAACTTTCGCCCTTGTATTTTCAGCGGAATCTCCAAAATGCTTTGTGTCAACAGAAATATCTTCCTCTTCACTTCCGAACATAGCAACGGCACTAGCAAGCGTTGTTACCAATGTTATAATACCAGTAATCGGATTTGCGAGCATAGCCGCCCACATTCCCTTTAAAGCCATAGTTGTGGATTTTACCGCATTACTGAGCATCAATTCAGCAGTTGTCATTATTTTAACACTTGCAGTATGGATGGCATTTTTTACCGTTGAAGCAGCCGTAGCTAAAGTACTAGCCTTTTTCGTAGTCGTATTTGTAGCTTGACTAACAGAATTCAACTGCGTTTGTAGTGTTGCTTGTCTCTCTTGTAATTGCTCACGAATAAGCGCAGCTCCTCTTTGCTGACTTGCAATTGTCGAAACATTTGTTTGAGCAGTATTCACTTTCTTCGCAGCGGTGGCCAAACGTTCCTTTGCTTCTAGTGCATTCACGGCATTACCCTCTGCGTCAAAAGCTAAGTTTGCACCATCAGCGGTTTCCTTAACCAATTTTTGAGCCTCAGCAAAGGCATCTTGGGCATCTTGCAAATCATTCAAGGCTGCTGTATATTGTCTAGCTAACTCAATATCCCTATCATCAAGATTTGATATTTTCTCTGTGGTTGTTTTCAAATCTTCTTTAAGAGATTCTATCTTTTGTTGACGAAGTTCCTCTGTCTTTCTTTTTTCTTCATCAAGCTCAATTTGGCTTTGTGCCGTTGCTTGTTGTTGAGTCTGTAAGAGTTCACGTTTCGTCTCTAGCTGGGAACGCATTTGTGCCGAAATAACGCCCTCTTGCTCGGCTGCATCTAACCTTGCCTTTACAAAGTCATCGGAAACAGATGTATCTCCAACAATACTTGCCAAGTCTTGTTGTTTATTTACTCGCTCTTGCTTTTTGTCCTTACCCAGCGACTTGTAGTTTGAGTTCTCTAGGTCTTGCAAACGCTTGATTTCTGCATCAATTCCCTTCATCATATCATCGGCTTGTTGCGCTTCCTCAGCTTTGCGAATAGAAGCAGCCGCCATTAACGATGCACGATAAGAACCAACAGCTATTGTAGCTACACCAATAACTTTTATTACCTCTTGCCAATTCTCTACCATAGCAGAAATAATTGACAATCCACTAGAGAACACGCCCTCGGATTTTTTGCCGATTTCGTTGAACGCTTGCTGGATGGAATCGCCAATGTTACTCCACTGACCCTCCAATGTCTTTGATTGTTGCTCCATCAAGCCTCCGAAGCGTCCACCAGCTTGCGTCATGTTGGCGATAGCTTCCTTGAAGATGTCTGATGTCACTTTACCCTTGGAAACAGACTCTTGAACCTCCGTTGTGTTTTGGTGTAAGATTTTACCCAATTCTTCTGCTAATGGGACACCTCTACCCATGAACTGACGCAAATCCATTGTGAACATTCTTCCTTGCGAAACGGTCGTTCCATAAAGATAAACAAGTTCTCCAAGCGGAATGTTCAAGCCCGAAGCAATGTCACCAAGCTGGACAAGGGTTTTGTTAACATCTTTCGCTTCCGTTCCGTATGCCAAAAGTTGTTTTGCACCGCTCGTAACACTGGACAAATCGAAAGGTGTATGAGCTGCCGTTTGGATAAGTTCATCCATAAGCGCACCAGCCTTTTGCTCACTACCAAGCATGGTATTGAAAGATATTTCAAGTTGCTGGAATTGGGAACGAGTATTAAAGATACTACCTGCCAGTTGTTCAAATCCTAAGCCACCAAGTAATGTTGCCGAAAGCATGTGAGCATCGCCAGTAACTCTTTGGAACAAACTAGTCATTCCTTCTCCAGCAGTTGGAGCGGACTTCATGCGTTCTATCATTTGGCTCATGCTATCGGTCAACATATTTGTTGCCTCTTTTGCCGGATTTGCTGAACCTGCATACAAAACATACTCATTCCGCATATTCTCCAAGGTCTGACGAGCACCGACAGCACCTCCTTCTAAGTTCTTCAACTGAGCTGTTTGACCTGCCAAAGAACCTTTCAAATAGTCAATATTCTTCTGCAAAGAATCTATGGATGACTTATCCGTTGTAACCCCTAGAGTTAATCTCTTGTTCGTGATTTGCTGTTGAATTTTCTCTATTCGGTCTTTGGTAGCTTGCATTTGAAGTTCATAGCTATAAACTTCCCTTGCAGCTGCTTGCATCTTCTTATTAAACTCGGAAGACATCACGTAAGCGGCTCTTGAAGCAGCTTGTGTCAAGTCCTTTAAGCGATTGCTAGCATCCGCATATTTTTCCGTCAAATCCGCAACAATAGCTGGGTCGGTTGACTTATTGGTCTTCAACAACTCAGCCCTCAATTTCTCACACTCAGAACGAAGTTTCGTAACCTCCTCGAAATTCGCTTTGATATTAAATTCTAGCTGTGCCATCCTTATACGTTTTTCTTGGCAAAATTAGCTAATAATCAAAGGAATAACGAAAGAGTTAAGGTGTACTATTTCACTAATGATTTAAGTGCAAAGAATAATGTCTAGATACAAAAAAGCCTTCCACATTCACATGCAGAAGGCTCGGTCTTGTTTACTTATTTTTCTTCTATATATAAAGACCGTCAAATCACGACAGCCTGTAATTCTTTTGAAATTCCATGTAAGCAATCAAGAATTTGCTGCTTACGTTTTTTGCTAGGCTCATGGATTCCCATTGCATACTGACGCATCAGAGAAGCATTAATGCCAGCTTTCTTTGCGACGCCATTTATATTCAGATATGAAAAATAATCGAAGAAAGAACCTATATCATACCGGAACTCAAACACCAATTCAGGCATTTGCTTTCCCTCTTCTTCAAGAAGCTCTTTAATCTCTTCCTTTGCTACAAAAATATCTTCCATCGCTTGTTTTGCAGAGTTGCCAAATCCGGCTAGATGGAAGTCTGGAAATTTATCCACCATATAGCAAGAAAAATTCTTTTCTTCTTTACACTTTTCTACTTGTATAATTACCTTTGTTGCCATAATCCCGATTCTAAACTTTAAAAAGAGGTCTTAAACCCATATCAACGTCTTGCTATATAAGCGAAAAATTGCTGGGCTTAAAGCCCAAGCAATCTTTCAAGAATACTGTCGTAAGTCTTTCGAGAAACTTCACGACTGCCGTGCCGTGGCACTGGACATTTAAGTTTTGTTGTTGGACTAAACCAAATGTCGTGATTACCACCATGCCGAACCACATAGCAACCTGCTTGGGTCAGCTTTCTCACTAATTGACTAGTCTTCATCATATATAGAAGAAATTAATAAATAAGTAAAAGACCTCTTTTGTCCTTAAGACAATGCAAAGATATAACTTTTTTGTTATATACGCAAATAAAAGGATAACTTTTTTGTTATATTAACCACAATTAACAAAAAGTCTTCTACATTCACATGCAGAAGACTCTGAGTTCTATATTGTAACAATTGAAGCCACACGCTTAAAAGGTTGCGGCTCTATAGCTTTAACGCAGACAACACGCTTTTTATTGTGCCGAAACGGCTTTTAATATCATTATAGGATGATACGGCAAACATTGGCAAAGGTCTCACGTTTCCAATTATCAAAGCACCTTTGCGCAAGGACTCCTTGATTTCCTTCATTGTTTGGGTGAATCCATATTCAGCCTGTTCTTCCTTTGGAACAATCACATAGCCATCACCATAGATATTTTTAAGATAGCATTTCTTTCGCTTCAACATATCCCAACGCAATTTATCTACCAAGGTCATATAATCAAACTGCTGCTTGTCCTTCGCTTGGAATAACTTCTGAATATCCTTGTAATCATCCCAACATAAAGGGATAATGCCAAACTTTGACTTCATCCATTCATGCGAAATCAATTGACCATCTTTAAATGTAGAAAGAATTTCTTCCTCCAAACCATCAAAACTATTTTTCGTATCTTCTTTCATACCATTATTCTTTTAATATTGCTTCCTACCAAGGAATCGAACCTTAGATAACCACCATGTAAGGAGTTCTTCTCTACTAAACCTCACCGAACCTTACCATACTTTACCGTACCTCACCTCACCAGACCTTGCAATACTCCACATAACCGCACCTCACATAACCGCACTAAATATTTTTATAGCACAATGGCGAGGAGTCGAACCTCGCCTACGACCTTCATTGTGTTCTTCTCTACCTCACTAAACATTACCGCACCTTACCACACTTCACTAAACCCTACCAAACCTCTCCGCACCATACCTTATTATTGAATGAATTATTTTTTTTCTACTTTAAATGCTCCATAAAGCTTTCTGTAAGTACCAACATGATAGCGAAGACCTGCAATCTCTGCCACCTGTAATACTTCCTCCTCGTTCAATTGGGTTTCATCGTACCAGCAGGTAACTTCCGTTGACCACTCTGGGAATATCGCTCTTGTCGCAGGGACTTTAATAGAACCTTTGATACCACACGCTCTTGTGTCAACATAAGATGTTGATGGGTCAAAATAACCCTCCTTTGTGCGACCAACCTCAAGAAGTTCTTCCGGTGTCTTGTCGTTGTCCTTGAATTGTAACACCCCATCACCATAAAGACCGAAGGAACGCTCGAACTTCTTGCCAAGCTTACGTTCTTTGGCAGCAGCTTGAAAACTACCCTCTACGTGCGACTGTGGTAACACATACTCACCATTGCGATAATACAAGGATGCAAGGAATTGCAGACGGCAAATCTCCAACAAATCATCATCTGTCTTTGTTCGCTTGCTAGTCAATGGCTGCAAAAGTTTCTTGTACTTGTCGAATGGGTCAACTACTCTTGGATTGTGAACCATCAAAGGCTTAGTGCCTACCAATTTCAATGAAATCGTTTTCATTACTCTACATAATTATTAATTAAACACGGCAGTTTTACAGGTATGCCTCTTACCTTTTGGGGCAAAACAAAAGCCCCGCCCGCTTATTGTCGTGAGTAGCGAACGAGGCTAAAAGTATAGAAAAGTCCGAAGACTTCTAAATTTCTTCTTATCCCAGTAACCATGCTCACGACTTCACGGCTAAACCATTTCTGATTTCGTTTGCAAAGGTAAGCATAATTTCTGAAATATGCAAATTATTTAGTGTATTTCTTTATTCTTTTAAACTTTATTTTCTTTTAAGAACCTATTTTAAGGATTGCACCTTATTATTATAATATAAGTATCATTTTAAATAAATCCAATTTGTAGTGATGTTACTAAACGTATAACTTTGCTTTTTTGCCTTTTGCGGTTCTTTGTCAAAGTCTGCCGTAACAAACAAATCCGTTCCGTATAATTCCATATTCATTGCTTTTATTCTCTCATCGCCCTTATCTTCTTCCAATGGGGAAACTTTAGCCAATTCGCTATCAAAAGCATAAAGTTTAAAGAACAAGTCTCCTTTCTGTTTAGAATATTGCACCAATGCGCCATAAGGCTTTTTTACAAGAACAATAGCATTATTCAACTCCTTGTATTCATCACTACAGCTTTCCACGATTTTTTGCTGGTCTTCATTAGAATTTACACGCATCTTTTCCAAATGCTTTCCTAATGATACATACACACTATCCAAAATCTTATATGCACCATACTTATCATAGAAGGCATATCGAGAAGAAACGGCATCTTCAAAATCAGAGCAAGGAACTATTTCATTCTTTGCGTTCATAGCCTTTTTATTCATTATGGCTGAGTTCCAATTGATAACAAAATCCGTTGCTACGAAATCCAAAGAATATATTAGTCTATTGCTATTGAAGCGATAATCAGACAACGCCTTCTTGTAATTAGCCATTTTTTCAGCCTTAACTTGGTTGGAATGGTACACGTAGCCACCAATTCCGCCACCTATCACAACGATTGCTGCGATGATGGCAATTATTAATTTCTTCTTCATAATCCCATACTTTTAATTATTGAACTTTGTGAGGAACGCCCCACGTTACTTAACACTTTCCTGCTTATCCAGCACATCCCTAGCTCCAGCTATGGATGATGCGGAATACTAGTATGCAAAAGTACATCTTTTATACGAAACCGCCATTGTTCGTCTTTATATTTAACTATCATTATACTATCTGTTATATTTTGTTATAATAGTCTTTATTGCATTAATATACTTGCAGTTTACACTAAAAAGTCGTATCTTTGCATCAGTTTCCACATTATGGGAACGACAATTTAATTTTTGAGCGTGAGTCACACGTTAAAAACTGGAAAGGAAAATAGAATGAATGAGATTAAAGTGATTAACAAGTCAATGCTTCTCGGAAAGGAGATTGATGTGTATGGAAGTGTTGATGAGCCTTTGTTCTTGGCAAAGGATGTAGCAGAGTGGATTGAACACACCCAACCATCTAAAATGGTCGAGACGGTTGATGAGGATGAGAAGCTGATGGGAACAATATTCCTTTCAGGTCAGAATCGTGAAGTGTGGATGTTAACAGAAGATGGTCTTTACGAGGTCTTGATGCAATCTCGCAAACCAATAGCCAAACAATTCAAGAAAGGAGTAAAGGAAATCTTGAAGACTATCCGCAAGACAGGTTCATATTCAGTGTCAAAGCCGTTATCACAATTGGAAGTGCTTCAAATGGCAGTAAACCAAATGGTGGAACAAGAGAAAAGGCTTAGTGGCGTGGAGCGATTAGCTCTGGAGCAGAAAGAACGCTTGGATAAGATGGAGCTGGAGCAAGCGGATAACGCAAAAGCTTTGTTGGAGGTAGAGCTTTCAGACAACAAAGTTCCAGAGGTTACGATGCGAAACAAGATTAGAAAGTTGGTGAACCAGTATTCGAGGGCGACCAACACAAAACAGCAGGATGTTTGGCACAGCATCTACGACACATTGTATTACGCTCACAACATTTCCATCAACTCGTATAAGCGGAAAAAGAGACAAAGTAATCTTGATATAGCAGAGGAACATGGGTTCTTGGGTAAGATGTTCGATGTAATCTCAAACATGGCTAAGGCTGCGAACTTGAAGATAGCATAATGTATTTGTATATCCCAAAAATGATATATATAAATACACCATTTTTGGGATATTTGTTTCCAAGGATGAGGACTATTCCCCTCTCTTGACGCTGATTTCGATAGGCTTGCCACAATGAGGGCAGATGAGGGAAGCACACTGCTGTTCATTTTCGTCCGCTACAAGCTCAGAAAGAGATACACCTATTATATTAGCAATCTCTTGGAGCTTTTCAATACCAGGGTTGTTATTTAATGTAGAGGATAATGCACCTTGACTAACGCCAATACCTCCTCTTTGGTTTTTTACCAATGCCGCAACCTGCGAAATAGTAAAACCTTGTCTCTTGATTACTTTTTGAATGTTCATATCTAATATATTAAATGTTATTATGGGTGCAAAGATATGAAAAGTTTTTGAAACTACCAAATAAAAGTACTAAAAACATCTAAGAAATTAGATTTTAGTTAATAAACCTTTCATAATCTTAGATAATTGTTAATACTATGTTAAATATCTAAGATTTTAAATAAAATATTTGGTAGTATCTAAGAAATTAGTTACCTTTGCATCGTGATTAAGAAACAAAGGTCACAAGAACATTATTAATTTAGTTGAGGTTGCACCTCCGAGTCGGCACTCGTAAAACGGTATAGTGATTATGGCTACTACATTAAGAAATACATTGAGTGAGGTAATGAAGCTTGCTTGGCAGTTCATCAAGAAGAATGGCTACACAATGAGCGAGGCTTTAAAGGTCGCTTGGATGAACATCAAGCTGAAGGGTCAGATGAAGAAGCGCATCGTGAAGTTCTACTTCCAGAAGGTTGATGGCAGCTTGCGTGAGGCATTCGGCACATTGAGCGAGAAGGTTATCCCAACTACACAGGGTGCTGGTCGCAAGATGAATGATACTTGCCAAGTGTACTTTGATACCGAAAAAGAAGAATGGCGTTGCTTCAAGAAGGCAAACCTTATGAGAGTTGCATAACAGATTTCTAACGATTTAAAAAGAAACTAGATATGGGCGCAAAGATTATCGTGATGCAAGGCAACATGGTTGCAACCATCAAAGAGACGAACAAGGACGCATTTATCAAGCGTGGTGAGTATAAAGAGACCGAGCTGGACAAACGCAAGCGTGAGGTCGATTTCTTGATTACAAGCATCGCTAACCGCTACGAAGTGACATTCAATCACAAGGTAGAGCTGAAGGAAAGCCGGAGCATCAAGAAAAGCGAGTATTTCGATAACGTTTACTACGTTACCGAGAACGCATTGAACAAGCTGAAAAAGCAATACTCATACGAGTGTGATTTGTAATAGATTTCGTGAGGCACACGCTAAACTGCACCAGACTTTGAACATTAAATATTTAAGAGATATGGATAAGAATTTGATGGATGCTCTTTACGTTGAGCATGATGGCAAGATTGGCGTTTTAAGCTCAGATGAGTACAAGGTGGTATCACAGGTTATCGGCACGGATTTAACGCTTGTGTACGACAAGAAAGAGGGTAATACGTACCTTTTGATACCACTAACCCAAAACCATAAGTTCGAATGCAATTGTAGTCACATTATCGTGGATGGCAAGCGGTTCGATTCTGACATCTTTTTCCGCAAGGATGCTTGCCAATGGATTCAGATGCAATCTAAAGAAATGCTATCAATGGTAGCATAATACATATAAGGTGAGGCACACAATAAACTGCACATTATCTTTGAGGTTTAACAATTAATTCCGTGAGCAATGGAAAGAAGAAGTAGTGTGCAGCATTGTGCCATAAGAGTTGGTCGTGCTGGTGAGGACAGAAGTCCTCCAAAGTAAAACAAACGTTAATGTTTCAAACAAAACACTAAAGCGTTTGCGAGATAAAGAAAATAGCATTAACTTTGCATCCGAAAGTAATAATGGTTGTGAAGTAACGGACACGACTGACGAACAAAGAAGACATATTAAACAAATGGTTATAAGCTCCAAGCGTGGAGTAATATTTCGTCAAGCCCATTCCGTTACATTTGTGGGTAGGCGAAACAAGCCCTGTCCATCCTCTCTCACAACATGGTGGACGGGGCTTTCCTATTTGCAAGAAACCATACTTATAATATTTAAATTGTTTAATATGAAAGATTTTTTAGAAAAGAATTTGAATGATGCACCCATGCTGGGAGCATTTGTAAATCAGAGTGAGGAAATCAAGGTCGAAGGCTTTGAACTCATCAAGGTAGAAGAACGTGATGGTAAACAAGCCATCAATGCAAGAGAGCTGCACCAAAAGTTGGGCAGTAAGCAAGAGTTTGCGCATTGGACTCGAAATCGTATTGAAAAGTACGGATTCGTTGAAAATCAAGACTTTTCTTCATTTGATAATTTTGTCAAACGAGAAAAAGGCAGTAGTGTTCGCAAAGAGTATGCCCTTTCACTGGATATGGCGAAGGAGTTGTGCATGATCGAGAACAATGAGAAAGGTAGGACGATTCGCAAGTACTTCATAGAGGTTGAGAAGAAGTCAAGAATGCAGAGTATTCCATCATTGCCCGATTTCACCAATCCGGCTATTGCAGCAAGAGCTTGGGCTGACCAGTTCGAGAAGAACCAAGTGCTGACCTTGGAAAACAAACAGCAGAAAGAGGAACTTGCCAAGGCATCGCAGGAGATTGTCGGACTGAGCGCACAGATTACAACGATGAAGCCTAAGACTACTTACTTCGATGTGATGATGAAGAACAAGAGCACAAGCGTGATTACATCAATGGCGCAGGATTACGGAATGAGTCCGCAAGCATTCAACAAATTGTTGCATGAGCATGGTATCCAGCACAAGGTTTCTGACCAATGGGTCTTGTACCGCCAATATTTGGATAAGGGATATGTGAATAGCGAGCCAGTGACCATTACGCACAATGATGGAAAACAAACCATCAAATACAACACGAAATGGACTCAAAAAGGGCGTTTCTTTCTCTATGAGTTCCTAAAGGAGAAAGGTATCTTACCTTTGATTGAACGAAATAATAATGGTGAGACACACTAGGACAACTGTAAAAGCCCCAATCTCGTTAGAGGTTGAGGCTTTCTTTATTTTTACATTTACTTCTTATCTAACCCATCGGAGAACAAACACTTTTGCGCTAATTTTCAATGACTTGTATTTTTATTACAAAAGTATTGTTATTTTACATTTCGGCTTCATTATACTCATAATCCCAGAGGAATAACTTGCCTTTGACGTTTCTAATCGGCTTATCGAACAATTTAGCATTCTTCAAGAACCAATGATATTGGAAATCTTCAGCAAACGCATCCGGATAAGCCTCATGAAACTGAATATCATCCAACTCTACGCTGCCGATAATGGCAGAAGTTGGCAAGTCTTTGAAGTCCGGAATAACAATACCATGCTCTTGGCAATATTTCTTCATTGCGCTCTCCTGCCATCCGTCAAGTTTTTCGGGTTTGGCTTGGCTTGCATGAATAAGGAAACGACCACGGAACTTTCTATTCCAGGTTCTGTTTTCAATGGTCTTGCAGCCGATAGCGATTAACCAAGCATACGGCTGGCGAATAGATAATACTTTCATAAGCTCATTGTTTTGTTGTTTACATTCGCAAAGGTAATAAAAACCTTCGAGAAATGCAAGAAAACTCTAATTTATTTTCATCTTTTCTAAAAATAATCTTGAAATAATTTGCATTCTCAGATATTTCAACACACTTTTGCTTGATGTATTCAGATAAATAACCATCAAGTATGTTTCTTCTGTACTTAAGGCGGTAAGAGGTTAGATCCTCTTCCGCCTTTTCTTTTTTATTCTGTCCCAATCCGGTTTTAGCACATCCATTGAGCCGACCATCGCCTTGTACTTGTCTCCAAGTTCACCCTCGTTCATAGATGAACGGAAAGTGTACATCTTGTATCGTTCATGCTCAGGAACATATAATCCTACCATCAAGGAACGGATACCATCCACCTCCTGCTCCGGTGCTATCAATACAAGCCCCTCGTTCATGCTTTCCAACTTGAAAATCTTTGAGGTGACAACCTCATAATAATCTAGTACATCCATATTCTTGTCTCCTATAATTAGTTTGTACGCTCAAGCACTTCAATATACTGGATAGAGTTGCAATCAATATATTTACGTGTAAAGACTACTGTACTTCCACTCCCAATCATAAGTGTTCTGTTCTTTGTATTGCAATTGAAAGAGGTTTCACCACCAACACTATTGAAGTCGAAACTTATCTTTGCTCCACCTACCAAGTTGATATTTCCTCTAAGACCTTTATTCTCGGCTTCGCCCAATATCACATTCACATGACCAGCATCCATATTCTTATCTAATCAATTATTATAAACCTTCTTTGCTAAATATGCGAATGATGGAATCGCTATCAATGTAGTCTCTACTTCCATCCGTATCAATTATTGTCACAAGATGTCTCTCCTCGTCTAAGATAATATCATCTGTAGCAGTAAACGTCTTTATATGCTTACTAAAGTTTACATGAGATACCTGCCCATTTACAAGTGTAATTGTCGCAAGGTGACCACACACCTTCGCATCTTCTAAAATATTTTTAATAACATCAATCTTCATAGCTTTATTATTTTAATTCTTGTTCCACGATGTCGAAATTATCCCACGTTTCTCCTTCGCTGTCTGAGATATGGAAGAAAGAATCTGAGATATTGCATAGATAATCATCGCAATTCAAAACTCGCTTGTAATTCTCCAAAGTGTTCATCCCTTTGTGTCTTATCGCTTTTCTTGCCTTATCTATGGTAGATAAGACTTCTGCGTCAACCTCCACTGCTTCACCCAATCCATGTTGGTATGAAGTGATTAATACGTATATTTTGCCGCCTCTTCTTGATAATTTATTAATATCTGCCATCTATATTTATTTTTGTTGTGGAGGTGTAGCCTAAACCACATCCCCACCTATTAACAATACAGTTTATTTATCGTGTGCCTCACCATTCGCAAACAAATCACCTTGTAAACCTCCTTTTCCAAGGAACTTGTTTGCGAAATAAATCTGTCCCTTTGGTGTCAGCATTGTTGTACTTGTCGTGTGCAACACTCCATTATCACCCTGTCGCACACCTCTCTTGATATAAAAGAAAGGATTCTTACCCATATACTGCTGGTTAGGAATATTGTAACGCTCTCCTTTCTTTCCAAGGTAGCCATTATCACGCAACCAAGCAAAGAATTGCTTTTCACCAATCTTGTAGCCATTCTGGGTTATCAACTTCGCTACCTCACCAACTAGGCAATTGCCCTTGCTACCTGCAACCGCATCCGTGAACACTTCTTTAGGCTTCATACGTACTATGGTTGCGTCCTTGCGCTTACCATCAGCAACAAGCTTGTCATTCTCGATTTTCTTCTGCTCCAATGCCAATTTCTGTTGTTCGATTTGCTTTGCTTGGTTTGCAGCAAGTTGCAAGGCTTCAGAATATGTCTGAGGAATTGCAAATGGATTTTGTGTTCTAGCCTTCTTCTCGACCTCGATGAAGTACTTGCGAATCCTGCGACCTGCGTCATTATTCTCAACCATACACAACTCCTTCGCCATATCCAAAGATAAGGCATACTCTTTGCGGCTTCGACCTCCATTTGAGTTTTTAACTTTTTGGTTAAAAACCTGAAAGTCTTGATTTTCAACGAATCCGTATTGCTCTATTCGCAACTGAATCCAATTTGCAAACTGCTTCTTGTTGCCAAGTTTTTCATGCAGCTCCCTAGCGTTGACGGCTTGCTTGCCATCATACTCGATAACCTCTACAACACTAACACCTCCTTCTTTGAAGTTGTTCAAAACCGATGAGGCTACTGGCAGAGCCTCCAATTCGACATTTTCACTTTTGAATCCTGTCATTTTAAAACTAATTTATATTGTTAAACAAAAAAGGTAGTTGGCAGCATACCAGTGGGAGTTTAGATTTCTGTCGTGTCCCGCTCACGACTTGCTGCCTCGTACCATATATCTTATGCTACCTTGGAAATGATAGCTTTGTTCACTCTCACCCATTGGCAAGCATCTTTGCGAAAAAACACCTTGCTAGGTATAATCTTGCCATCGACCTCCAAAACATCACCATTATACTTAAACGTGTGGTTCTTTGTCAATGGTATCAAAAGGTATGTATCACCCTCTTTCTTGTCGTACACAAGCGTCAAGTCCGTACCGATAATCTGTGATACCACCTTGCGACCATCTGAGCTTATAACACCAATCCTGCCATTATGCTCAACATAAAGAGCATCCATCAAATTCTTATCCATATCTCTTAAATATT
>ULWZ01023662.1_pt1 | contig 17754 bp, 16 predicted proteins | sample 1960811 | NCBI WGS metagenome assembly ULWZ01 (sample SAMEA4835825, study PRJEB28245) | human gut metagenome | biome: gut microbiome; material: fecal sample | place: Denmark | collected 2008 | reverse complement strand
ACCAAGAAAAAAGCCGAAAATCTGCAAGCTATCAGCAAATTACTCAATGCGCCAGCCGACAAGCAATCGCAACTCTGTTGCGTCAAACAATCGCAATTTTATTGCGTAAGCACTTCCAGCCAGCCCCTTGTGGGCACAGGCTCCGCTGGCTGACCCAAACCCTGGCGGCGCTATAGCAGAGCCAGCTACATCCTCTCGTCCCTGAGGGAAGAGAGGCTTGGGGAGAAAGGGGGAGCCTTCCTTAAGGGTAAGGAAGGACGGGTAGTTTTTCGCCCCCTACGCCTCTTTCACCATATTCCAGAGGAACAAGCTATTACCGATGATATATCTTCTCCACATACGCTTCGGCTCCTTCATCAATCTATAGAGCCATTCCAGACCGTGCTCCTGCCACCAGATAGGGGCACGCTCCACGGTACCAGCGAAGAAGTCAAAGACAGCACCGATGGTACCTACGTGACAATGGATGTTCAACTCCTTCCAATGAGAGTATGTCCACTTCTCCTGCTTAGGAGCCGTCATGCCAATCCAAAGCAAATCAGGGTTGGCAGCATTGATGGCATCAATGATAGCCTTGTTGTCCTCATCCGAGAACTCAGGCTTATAAGGAGGCGAATAAGTCACCACCTTCAGGTGAGGATAATCCACGGCAGCACGCTTCACAATCAGGTCGAGCACCTTCTGCGAGCTACCCATAAACATCACCGTACCACCCTTCTTCTCCAGCTTGTTCATCTCGAAGAAAAACAAGTCCCAGCCAGCTATTCTTTCCTTCGGCTGGCTCTTCGCCTTAATCCACTTGCACGCCTTTACGATGCTCACACCATCCGGAATCAACACATCGCCATTTGTCAGGGCATCAGCAAAGAGCTGATCCTTCTTTGCCGTGTTAAAAGAATGAGCATTTACTGTGTTTATGAGCAATTTGCCCTCTGGTAATGAGGCTAATTCCACCTTACTACCCAAAATCGTTAATGTCTTTAATTTAAACATAACTGTCTTTATAATTATAGTATTATTTTCACAAAGAACCTCTAAACAAATGATACTAGTATTCTACGAATTACCATTTCATTATCAAATGCCATTTCAAATGAGCAATTTGAAAATGGAGTGCCAATCCTTTGCTTTTTCATTTTTGCCTCTATCGCCCTTGCACTTTGCAAGACGACGCTTTGATGGAAAGACCAATCCATTTCAATATCATAGCCACCATTATCTTCAGTAACCTTAATAAACTTGTCCATAGACTTGACAACTAAATTCACCATACCACTACATTTAAAGAAAGGTATCGTATTATCAGAGTTGTACACTTCAAATCCCAAACGGACATAAATTCTATTATTAGGTACATCCAATTTTACAATAGAATCTCCTAATGGAAAATTGACAGAGACATCAGACAATTCCTTTTGGCTTACCTTACGGTTGCATAAGTTTTCAAAACAGATATCACTTACGCCCTCTACAACTATCATTTCTTGATTAAATTTTGGAAATTGATAATTGTTTAATTTCCATTTATCCTCTTCAGTTTTATACTTTTTGAATATGTTGTCTATACCATCTAGAATACGCACTGTCTTATCGTTTATTGAAAATTCAAAATCAAGCCAGGTATATGCAGGATGAGTATCAGATGTGTTTTGTTCTATCCATTCTCTTTGATGTAGCATTTCAAACATTCGTTTCCAATGTCCTATCAATTGGTCGTTATATTTGAATTGCCCCATGTCTATATCAACAAAGGGCACAACAAAAATGTATTGAACATCTGTTGTATAAAGAATAGCCGTACAATAAGGCGAATCACTGAAATTCTGCTGAGTATTGAAAAATAAATCCAATCGCGGTTGCATATAAAATTTTTCCCCTTCTGAGCGAATGGCATAATACACACTCGGCAAGATTGGGTCAATTTGATTTCCATTTATCCATACTATGGTATTTCTGAAATGATCAAGTTCTGATTTAGGAACCAAATCAAGAACCATCTTTACCAATGCTTTGTATATACCTTCATTGGTCACCTCCGAGCTATTTTTCAAACGATAAGAATACATACCATCCCCCAGGGGAGTCAACATCTCTTTTTTCACATACAAGATAGGAATGCCTTGTTCACCATCTGTGAGAAGCGTATAGTTTTCTCCATAGAGAGAAATCGCTTTAGCCGTTTTCTTCGATGGCACTCTGTGGAGTACTCGACGAATATCCATCATGTGCACAAAATTATTTTCTACAGAAGCCAATTTACTATTACATGAATCACACTCATCATTGCAAAACAGCAATTTGTTTCCCAAAGCTTCAGGAATAGCATGAGCTATATGTCGGAAATTACTTTTACCAGTAGAATTGCAGAATCGGCAACAACGTTTATTCTTATCCTCTTCACCAACTTTACATTCAATATCATCAAATCCAAAAGAATAGTGTTTAAACATAAATCCCATCATAGTATAATAATGGAAGAATTTATTATGAATCACTGTCACAAAGCCATTTGTTGGAAAATAAGGCAAGCAACGAATTGCAGTTAATCTTGGTTCGATAGAAGAACGTTCACCATCAAAGTAGTAAAACATTTCACCTTCCTCGAACTTCTCCAAATATTTAACTAATTGCATCAGTCGAGGTAACTGGCAATGATAATTGTCATAGATATATTTGAAAACCGTTTTTGTTTTTTGAGAAACTTGAATCAAAGCTCCTGCACTAAAAAAATGGCATATATCTGTTTCATACTGGAGTTTATGCCTAATATCCTCAAGAATTTCCAGATTATCACACTCCAAAACAATTTTCTTGTTATTGGGAATGACAGACTTAGTAGGATCTTTAGGATTTGAATATAATATGATAGCAATCTGGTTCATAATGAAGTATTGAATATTGAACAAAACATAACCAAGCTAATATGCTTTATCAGAATGAAGACAATCATTCAGGATATCAACCATCGACTCCTCAAACTTTCTGAGGGTGAACTTATCATTGAACTTGCGATAACCATTTTCTCCCATACGCTCGGATTCCTCCGGATGCTCAATGAAGTATTCCAGCTTATCAGCTAGAGTTTGGAAATCATGCTTCTCTATCAGGAAGCCAGTCTCTTTATCATCTATGATACCAGGGATACCACCCTCTGTTGTAGAAATACAAGGCAGATGATGCTGCATGGCCTCCAACAATACCAGGGGGAAACACTCATTGTGATAGAAAGTAGGGAAAACAAAGACATCGGCTGCAGCCCAGAACTCATCCTTCTCCTTGCCATACTTGCCACCATGGGCAAAACAGACATCTTCCAAATGAGACTCCATCAAAGCACGCTTAAACATCTCTTCCGTTATATCGCTCCATTTTCCTACGAAATGAAACTCTACAGGCAGTTCCTTCTCATGCAGAATCTTTGCAGCTTCCACTATAGTCCAAACACCCTTTTCTGCAATCATATTGCTAAGAAAGAGTACATTCATCTTATTTCTTTTCATTCTTCTGGTATTCCGTTAGGACAAACAAATACATCTTCTCTTTTTACGTACTTCTTGACATCATCATACAAGCACTCCGACAGGAGAATCACCTTGATTCCCTTGAAGAATCGCTGGTATAGGAAGTTGTCCAAGAATCTGTTTTGGCGAGTTGCCACACCCTTATTATGATAATGTACAACCACCTGAAATCCCATCCGCTTAATCATCTGGACAACGATATAGTCTTTATAGAAGGCACCGCCACTGGCATTAGGTGTTACATACACCAAGTCTGGATTGATTGTCTTCAAACTCCTACGGATTTTATGCAGCAACGCATAAAAATCAACCAACTTTCGGATTCCAACCTTACCAATATCTTGCAGATTCTTAGCCGTTGTCAGATTGATATAATGCCCCTCAAACTTCTCATTGATGAGCTTACTGTCATAGATATATTGTCCCACCATTGCCGCACCATGTACAGGAGGAGGCATGTGCATGATAAATAAAATCTTCTGTTTCATAACTATGTATGACATTATACTAAAACATCTCGTCCTTCTATCTTACTATATTTGAAAGGCATTTTAAAACCTAGTTCATCTTCAAATATATGAAGTACATCAAAAGATGGTCCCCATCCGTTACAAAATTCAGGACTAAGTGCTATTGAAATGACATCAATCTTATCTAAAACTTTCTTTATGGCACGACATAGCTTTTTAACATAATGTGTTGTTAGAAAGCGATAACATTCTTCATCTCCTTGCCCTTGAAAAAAGAAATCAAGATCTATATTTAATATCCAATGATCAATTTCGCATTTGCCTATCCAATAGTCGACATTATCGACTAAGTCATATATTTTTACGTCTGTAGCATCTGAGCTTATGGATTCCAAACTCATATCATGCCAATCACTACCATCGTTATGAGTACAATAATAAGCTTTTGTCAATAAACCTGGATGCAATCGGAAAAATGCATCTATATAATTATCATATCTGATACCAGTAGCATTTGCCAATGAGTTAAAATCATCAAAATTTGTCCCAGTTAACCTATCATGATTAGTTCTAAGATAAGCATCACTTAGATTATTCAATAAATCATAATGCCTATCTATATGAAATATACCATATTGATATGCAGGATTGATTTTTTGTTCCCAACACCAACTTGCACACAAGTGATTATCCATCACATAGAATTTATTATCATGAACTAAAAAATTAACGTTACAACAACCGGATTCACCTAAGATTTCATTTTTATATATTGTCTCCATTATAGTTCATTTTATTATATACATTATCCTACTCCATATTCTCAATGGAATTGAATGATACCACAATGCTTGCTTGTATATCGACGAACAGAGCTTCACATTTGCAGGAAAATTAAAGACTAGATGTTCTCTTGTCTCATTTAACTCAAACTTGAATCTACTATATCGCTTACAGTTAGTTCCATCCCCACCAAAGCCCTCATTATCAACAAGACTATTATTCGGGATAACGCTCAATCTGTTCTGTACAAATTGAGCATAACAAAAACGAATTGCCCAAGAATGATTCTTGCCTAACTTACAATCACGAAGCATCTTAAAGACATCAGAACCTTGACTCTTAACAAACGCTTTACGATTAGCTACAACAGAATTCCAATCATTCAACTGCCAATCCACCAAATTCCATCTATCTTTCCATGTTGCCCATCCCCAGGAGGATGAACGAGTGAAGAAATAAGCATCGTATGGATAATCTATTGGTGTCTTAACCTTACAGCTATGACCGCAGACAGACATTACCATTTGATTATTCTCATAATAATCCAATCCTTGGTTCAAAAAGTTCAAAAAGTTAGGCATCAACACTAAGTCATCTTCCAAAACTATCACCTTGCCATATTGATTAATAACTTCACTTACTCCTCCAATAATTGAATCGGCAAGTCCTTTATTATTCTCAGCAAAAGTATAGTGAAGAGACTTGAAACCAGTAATTGATTTCACATAATTTCGAACTTCTTTCACCTTTTCTTTCTCTCCCATCTTTCCCTCTCGTGGACCATCCACAAAGACGAAAAGATCAGAGAACTTCGCCTCCTTATTTTTCAGAAGTGAAGCTATCGTATTCTTTAGAGCATCAATACGATTAAATCCAAAGACAACTATTGGAGCATAATCCATATCTATAAACCAATTACTTCAATTATTTAATAAAATACCATAATTTAGGAAACAAACATCTTATGTGGATAGTAACATAATGAAAACAAGCCGTAGCTAATCCATAATGCCGTTTCTCTAAATGAAACGACTCCTTAGGCGGCATACCATTTGGGCGGTATAGCATTTTCCATCGTTGAATCAATGGCACATTAGGATCACACCATTTGTCCAGCGCAGTATGTAAATCACATTCCCCAAGCACCTCTCCTGCCTGAAATATATCAATACCAACTTTCTTCGCTCGCATTCCATAATCAAAATCACCCTTGCTATGAGTGAAATAAGGATCTAAATTACCTAGAATATGAAAGACTGCGAGAGGTATCAAAACAATATTACCATTAAAATATTCAACTGAAACCAACTTACCTGTTGGTTGTGGGATAACCCCATCATGCATTCTTCCACCATATGTTATTTTATGATGACTCGAATCCTCAGTTGCTCCTATAATGATGGCTTTACAATCTGTTTGAAGAGCTGATTCCGTCAAAACATTCAGCATATTATCGAAAACAAAGGTATCATCATTGAGCCAAATATAAAAATCGTAGTCCCTATTTTGGGCGGCCACATTCCACGCTGTCCACATTCCACGATTCCAAAACAAATCGCCCTTTGCATGAATAATTCTCACCTGTGGAAAAAGCTCACTGATAGCTTCAGGTGTACCATCTGTACACCCATCGTCTGTGAGATATACGTCCACATGATAATCGTTCAATGGCATTTGTCGATACAACCTTTCCAAACATAGTAAAGTCTTGTCCTTGCGATTAAATACAGTCAAGAGTATTGCAATATATTTCATAGCAAACTAAAATTTACGTATATTAAACTTTATAGTTCTTTTTATAAAATCGAACGTTCTTTGAAGATTATGTCGAAAAACTTGCGGTTTTATAAACCATAGTATTTTCGACATAAAATTTGGTTTTATATATGTTTTATCTTTTTGGAGTAAAAAGTCTAAAAGTCTTCTCTTCGCTCCGCCTTGTAAATGAATACCTAAAAATCTTATATATTCTCCAGTTTCTAAAAACCGTCCATATGGCAAATTATTTATCCAATATATTCTTTTTGAATAATGTCCCATTAAATCAGATGATGAAGACATTTCATAACCATTAGAATACAAAAGACAATCGTCTACAGCAATGCCACGAAAAGGAATACTTAAATCAAACACATTTTTCGAAATGTATTTTTGATATAAACCAAAAGCTGTCATATCACAGATACCACCTTTTCTTCCTTCCTTCATCAATCCTGTATAAAGTTTCTTCAACTCAGCAAGGTATTTCTGATTTAAATAAAGGTCTCTAATAAAGCGACAGAAAACCTGTAATGAAGTAGTCTTAAAAAATGAACAATTAGGAGTAATCTTTCTACAGATAGTAAAATCATAACTATCTATATATTTATATATTTCATCTACACTATCATACAACAGAAAATCAGAATCCATACATAAAAAACTATCTATATTATTTTTAAGCACATATTCTAATACACAGAACCATCTCTGGAAACAGAACAACTCAAAACCATAAGAGTTAGTACTCATATGCTTATAAACTTTTTCAAAGTCTTTTGCGTTGTCAAAATAATCAGAGATATAGGCATGCTTAACTCCACTAAGAATCGAGTTTTCTTTATCACCTAATAATATTATATCATTATCAGGGTTAAATAATCTAGCTTGATTTATAACATATTGCAAATAATAAGGTTTCCCTTTATTTACTATAATAATTGGTATACGACTATTTTTTTCCATATTTTTTAAAATTTCTCTTTATAACAACTTTAATTCTTTCAAACCAAAACTCAAAATATAAAGGTTTGAAGCATAAACGAAAACGAAGAAAAGCAGATAATTTCTTACACTTCAAAAACTCATTAGGAATTATATAAAAAGAAGTTTTATCAATATTATCTTTCACACTCATTTTACGGTGAAACAAATGGACATATAATATTTCTTCTTTAACTTCTTTCCCCTTTTTCATGTAACAATCATATAGTTTACCTTTATCAAAATAAAAATATCTTAGAGGTAAGATTTCACTATGTTTTTGGTACTTAAAGGATTTAACATAACAACTAGGGTTTCTAAAAATAGAAAGATTATCATACAATTCCTTTGAGTGATTAGCGAACCATATTAATGTAGAACCTCCAGCTTCATCAAAAGCTAAAGAATTATTGTCCGTAAAGACATCACGATATGACTTTTGTTTTATATCGCAATATTCCTTAAAGACATTATTAGTAACTACGTCATTATGATATAAAGTCAAATGTCCATGACGTAAGATACGTTTATAATTATTTACCATAGGTTCACTCAAAAAAGAAAGGATATCTCCAAATATCATATCTGTATCACAGTGCCCCCAGTAATCATAACCCTCTAAATAATCAGCAAACATTAAACCGTAGCATGGTCTAAAATCACACAATTTATAAGGATAATTCAAAGCTATATTGAAATCAAATAAACTTTGCGCTCTTTCTTTTAAGCTATCAAATGTACTGGGTATAAAACGAATATTTTTTGATCTTTCATTTTTGGAATATGTCAAATCATCTGTGAAGAATAGAAAATCAATAAAGGGATTCATCTCACAACTTGACAAGAAAAGAGAAAAATAATTATTAAATTTTCCTATATAAGGAATGATTATCGCTATTTTCATATTAAAACTTTCTTATAAATTTAGCAGGATTTCCTGCCCAAATTTCATTTGGCGGTATACTTCGAGTAACAACAGAACCTGCACCTATTATAGAATTCTCTCCAATTACGACACCTTTTAAAACAATGGATCTAGCGCCAACAAACACATTGTCACAGATCTTAACTGGAACAGACTTAACATTCTCACGATCTTTCTTATCATCCATACGCAATTTAGGATTTAAGGAATGAAAGTCTGTATCAACAACAAGACAACCAGAACCAATTTTAACATTATTTCCAATAGTAATTTGTGAATGAGTAATGATTGCTGTTTGAGAAATACCAACATTATTGCCAATATTCAATGATGCAGAACTACCTACCCAAAAAGAACAAGGGTGAAAAGACAAAGGATTTCCATTATTTCTATTGTTCATTTTAAAATGGGTACCAATTTGCATTCGCCCCCCCACAGATACAGAAATAGAAGGATGTCCAATTGATTTCCAGTCAAAACCTACAACTACTCCATTTCCAAGAAATTTAATTTCTGTTAGAATAACACCAAATAGATTTTGTATGTGTGTTACAATTCTTCTAACAATTTTATAAATGTACAAAACTAAGTTCATAATTAATATAATATTTTTATAATTGTTTTAGGCGGCGCCATTAAAATGATTGAATACAAGATATATTTTTTCAGACCAAAGCTCCTAATCACACTTTTCAATCTTTTAGATATATATCTTATTTTTTTTTGATAAATAACATAGTCTTTTTTTTCAAGACGTAAGGCTTCATGAGCAACACATGATAACATAAAACACAAATACCGTTTAAGACATTCTGCTTGAGCAGAATCAACGATGTATTTATTATTAAATTCATCAAATGAATCAATATATTGCAAATAATCATCAATATGTCTCATGCTTACACTATTCATTATTGAATGAGGATTCCGAGAATAATATCTATATATAGGCATCGGTGTATACCTAACAAGAGATGCTAGGGTAACTGCTCGCATATTAAATTCTCCATCTTCATGAAAAAAATGTTCTTTAAAGAACAACTCATGATTTAATAGGAAAAAACGACTATATATATTAGTCCACACAGGACCTAACATAAAATGCCTAACTAATTCCGCCCCTCTTCCCTTAAAAGAATCATCAAGCAGCTGTACAATCTCTTCCTTTCCTTCAACATTCTTCGCATAACTAAAAGAATAAATTTCTGCAGACGCACTTTTTAACATAGACAAAACTTTACATAAAACTTTGGGAAGAATTTCATCATCAGTATCAACAAACCATACATACTTTCCTCTTGATGCTTTTAACCCTGTATTGCGTGCACCTCCTAAACCTCTATTATCTTGCATAATAACTTTACCATTAGGATAAGATTCGAAGTATTTTTTAGCTATATTAAAACATTCGTCAGGAGATCCATCATCAACGACAATAGTTTCAAAAAGAGAAATGTCTATATTTTGATTATATATACTATCAAGACATCTAATTAAATATTTCTCCACTTTATAAGCAGGCAAGATAATTGACAAATATATCATACGAATTTATCATTTATTTGATTAAAACTAACTTGAGAAACGACATAAAATGCCAAACATTGAATAATGATTGATTCATCATTTATTCCAGTAGGTAACGTCAATGTACTAAGTAATATGAATAAACAAAAAGCTTTTATATACAAGCAGTTGGCTGGAGCATCTCGTATAGTTTTTATTAGCATCCAAAGCCATATTGCTGTTATAATGATACCACTTAAAAAAGACATTCCCACAAATCCGATATCGACCCAATTATTACGACCGTAAATACTACTTCCAAACATTTTCATTTGTCCCATCCAATCTGAATATTTGGAAGTTCCTGCAGGAAAGCCACCGCCAAATATCCATTCTATAGGAGACTGCAAATATTCTTTATAATAAAAAAGAAAACATATTAGTCGATTATTATCATTAGCCGATTCTTGGGATGTTTTATCTATCATAAACGAAAGTTGCTCATCAAAAAATCCTGTTAATGATAACAAATATAAAAGGATAAATGCACTACCTATGTATACAATTGACTTACTTATTCTTTTAATACCATAAAACGAAACAATATAATAAAACGAAGAACAGGCTAAAGCAAAAATCATAGTTCTATATCCATGAAGAATTACAAAAACTACAGCCAATATACACAATATCTTGTATTTGTTTTCTTTTGTGAGTAATAACTTCTGCAAAGACAAAAAGAAAGATAAAAACAAAATACTTTCACCAATAAGACCAAAACGCCACAAATCAACATCTGCATTTACCAACCTCCAACCACTCGTAGTTGTGAGTATAGGATAGGGTAAAATAAGATACTGTACAAAATAAACAACAAAGCCAACAGATGCAACTAGTAATATTACTTTTTCTACTATCTGAACACTAGGTTTTAAATACAACAGCAAATAATAGAAAACAAAATGCATTATAAATATCAGACCTAATAATGAATTATAAAAAGACTGCCCATTAAACAAATTAGCAGAAATCATATTAGGTATCATTGCTAGCAATAGTAACGATATGGATCTGCCATAAAAATCTTTAACAATAAATAACGAAATGCACAAAGGGATTAGATATAATGTAAATCCCCAAAAACGCTCTTCTAAAAAGCCAAAAGCTGATAAGCCATAACATCTTATAGCCACAAGAATCAAAAATAACAAAAGATATTCTCTATTTTTATCTGTTAACATAGCTATTAATTTTATCTATATATTCATGCAAATATTCAAATGATACAAAAGGCCTTATGCGAAAAAGCTTACATAGTCTATAATTAATTATTTTCATCCATTTTAACCTATAAAATAAATTTTTATAACTAATTCTGTTCGGAACATAATCCGTCGTTAGTAATAGTTCCCATTGTTCAACAACCACATTGATACCGAACTGATTTTCTATACAGCTTCGAGTTTTCGTAACGTCAACATTTTCATTAGACTTCAGTATTTTGACAATACATTTATGTAGTCTTTTTACATTAGCATACAAAATGTTGCTACCATTCTGAATGGTAGTATCCAGAAAGCCGGGACATTTCATTGTCGTAATAGAACATCCCATATATTGCATCTCTATGGCAGAATAGCCAAAAGTTTCAGTTTGACCAATAGGATTTGGAACACCTACTTTCGCCTTAGCAAGAATATTATATTTCTCCTGTCCCAAAACACCAAGAAAATGAACTGATGGTAAAATTTGTCCTTTGCTATCTAGTAAATATGGCATAAACTCATTTTCAAAATTTTCATCTGCAATACTATATTTACCTAAAATAGCATTTTTATCATATAATTTACCAGAACCTATAACATAGAGTTGTGCTTCAGGAACATCATTCAAAACTTTAGGCCAAGCTTTAGCCAAAGCTCCAAAACCTTTAGATTTGACCAAGCTTCCAATGTAAACGACTATAGGTTGCCGCATACTTGAAGGCTTCAAAATATCTTTATCCTTTGGAAAAGGCATAGTGTTATAAATGTAACAGGATTTGTCAAATATTGGATGATCCACCCAAAGTTCAAACTGTTCTCTACCTACATTAACAATTTTATAAACAGAATCAATTTTTGCATAATCATCTAATTCATGCTTTGAGATGAAATTATTTGCCCACAACAATAGCTTGACATTTTTACACCTTATTGTGTTTAATAATGAAGGATTTACCTTCTTAGAATCAACAACCAAATAGTCATAACCTTCAAAATCAGCCTTATAGATACAAGACTTAAGATCCTCAATAACACAAATGTCTATCTTTTCAGGAAAAACGCCTTCAGAAGTGCAAAACAAACAGACATTAATCTTATTATCCCGCACCGACAAAAGATAGGATATTAAAACTACTGAGTACTCACTACCCCCTACACCTGGATTACCTTGAGCTACTTTTCTAAAATCAATATTAGAATTATTCTTATTATCGAAATAGAAACCTATTTTAATATTCTTTTTCAAAGATACTCCAGCGTTTACTTTCTGCAGATTCATATTGATCTATTTTTTAATTATTATCTATGCTCTTTAAATAATCCAAAGACAGTCGACGATAAGCATTTAATTTTGACTCTACTTCATCATAATTAATAATATGACTCAGAATTTCAAAAGACTCTGACAAATCATCACCGATATTTATCAACCTGTCTAACAAATTTAATTTGTTTAACAAATTAAAAAATCTTGCAGAACCTCGTTTATTATTATTTAAACAGAGAAATTGCTTTCTAAAAATTATAGAAAAAACCATACCATGAAAGGAATCTGTAATAACATAATTGGAATTATAAATATTACTTAGCCACTCTTCAACATTATAACGTTTGCGTAGCGGCATATTGTCTTTATATCCAACACCTAATTTTGCAGAAAGCTCTGAAACCAATTCTAATTTATCTACATTTGGATCTAAGAAATAGTAGCAAATGAATTTGTTATTACATTGAACATAATCACTCATTATCTTAATATAATCAGAAGCTTGTAACAACAAAGTAGGATCTAAATCACATCGAGCTTTAACGCCAAATTGCTTTGTACATATATTTAATCCAGAATTTTCTCTAACAGAAATTCCAGAAAAACTATGAAGCAATTCTTTAATAATAGCAACATCATTATCAGTAGCTTCAAAAGTATCTTTTCCAAAACTAGCAGCATAACTAAATCTTTTGACTTTAGGATAATCAACCCAATCAAGATAAAAATCAAAATTCATTACCTTATGACATCCATCGTTCCAAACTTGATCGCTACCCACAATAACGACGTCAAAAGATGATGAATATTTTTTTAAATCTTCATACGTAAGAATTGCTTTAGATAACATCAATTTTCTCAAACGAAAATTTTCATAAGGATCATTTTTTAAAATATATTGAATTTTATTCTTAATACATTTAAGCTTTTCAAAAATAGACAAAGAAACATTTAATTTTCCCCATTTACGATTTACTACAATTACTTCATGCCCTAAAGATTGCAATACTGTTTGCAAAGCATAACATTGTAAAAGTGCACCATAATTATTACTAATCATAGTCAATATACCTATACGCATAATATTTCCTTTAATTTATGTACAACTTTTATTACAAAAAATTCTATTCTACCAAATCTTAGGGCATCTGAAATACATATTCCTTTATTCAATCTATTATAAACCTTCTCTCTACCCAATGGCAAATTAGGATCTTTGATAATAGATTTATTCCCTTTGATTGCATTTTCGTAAGAAGAAGCAAGCAAATCCACATTACATGCTTCTAACATATATTTCCCCTTTGAAGTATTAACAAGGACTAATGACACTCCCTTATCATCATTCCATTCGTTGCTAAATTCTTCAAATCCCCAAAAATCAGCAAGTGTTATATCCGAACCGCTTTTCCCTGAACGGAACTTGCAATTATAACAAGATGGACGTAAAAAATACTGTGTTAGGAAACCTTTAAAAAAACTTGTCTGTCTATGATATTTTGAGTATTCTTGAATTTCACCATAGGCTGAAATACAAGATGAAATATTTTTTTTAAAAATAATTTTCATCTTGAATTTCAGCCATCCATCGTCTTTATTTCTAAAAGATATAGAATTAATTTTATTTATATTATCTCCTAATTCCTCTTCTAAAAACTTTTTCCAAACCTTGTTACTGGGTACACCATGACATACAACATCTAATGTTAAAAGGTTTTGGTATTCTTTGCGTAAGAAGTGTAATAATGCTGATATTTGACAAGGAGTTCCTGAAAATAAAACAAGACGATTTGCTTTCAAGAATGTTTCTACTTTTCTATATGCTCCATTTATATTACTTTGAACATACTTACTTCCTTGAAATTCATACAATCCTTTCACATTTTCCGTGTAGTCATGTACTACATTCCAATTTTGGTCAAATTTCGCACCGAAGACAACCCCATTTTGTTGTATTACGTTTTTTGCAATTTCAAAGAAGAGACCACCAGACGATGAATTTCTTCTAATTTCTTCATCTTTATTTTTAGCAGCATAAACAAACTGTGGCTTTCTAATTTCATAATCATTTAGTATTGGACAAACCCTAACGCACAAGTTACAATCTATACAAATATCTTTATCAACTGAAGGGTAAAAATACCCTTCATTATCTACTTTTTTAGAAATACATTGCTTTGGACACTTCTGAATACATGCCTCACAACCACAACATAATTCTTTACTAGTTACATTTATCATTTTTTAGCAATGGAATTTTTATTAATACCAGTTGTCGCTCGTTTTTTGTCATGCCAAACAAGAAAACTGAAACAATAACACTTACTACAGAAAACACAACAATAATCATAGAGTTCCATATACTTTCTTTCAGAAAAGCTTTCATTACAACAGGAATAACTGAAGAGGTTAGAAGAACTAATGTACACGGAGATACTACTTCTTGGATATAAGATCTTAACGATAAATTTATCAAAGGCCTAACTAATATCAAACGAGCCAATTGAGCAATCAAACAGACTATAATCTGCGTATAAAATGCCCACTCAGGAATTGGCAAATCCTGGATTTTAAATACAATCCACGTTATTGGCAACAAAAATAAATTAATACCGCCTACTATCAATTGAAAATTACGTATATTACCATTAGCTCCTGCTGCATTAGACAATGGATTTCCCAAAATAGTTAAAAGGGAAATAACAAGCATCAACTGCAGGAAAGTAACAGCATGATTTGGAACATCTACCAACCATAATGACAATATGTTTTTCGCCTCCAATATTATCGGCAACACCATAACAAACAACAAGTAAAATGTATATTTTGAAGACACAAAGATTAATTTATGCATATAATTTACATTTCCACTAGCAAAAGATTTATTTATTTGAGGCGAAATTGCTTGACCGAAATTATTACTCAAATTAACAACTGCTGATTTAACTTGCATAGCAATACCTCTTGCAGCATTAACAGCTGGTCCAAAAAAAATATTTAAAATAATATTCTGCCCTTGATCGGCCAATACTACTCCTGCACTACCTAGCAAACTCCATGTACCATATGATATCATCTCTTTCAACATTTTATTATTTTTGCACCAAATAAAACGCACTTTTCTAAAAGTTTTTCTCGCATACCATTGATTAAGAGCTCTAATAAACACGCCGACAAGAAACATTAATATAGAATATAATATTAACTTGTCATCTCTGAAAATCAACAACACCCAAACTATCAACAATTTCAACACTGTTTCTATTACAGATATTATTGCAAATGCATTCATTTTTTCATGAGATGTAATAAGAGCATTGTAAGGGATACTCAATATATTTACCATACACGTGAAAATAGAAAATTGATACACCCATTTGGCTGCGTATATTCTATCTTGCGGAATATTCATTTGGGTATTAAAGAAATACAATCCTAAAGTTTCACCTAAAATTAAAATTATTATAGCAATTATTATATGTATTATTATAGCATTACTAAAAGCGGAGTTTACACCATTTTGATCAGATTTTCCCAATTCAAATGTTATGAATCGATTCGTAGCACATCCCATTGCAAAATTCAATATTGTAAAAAGAGAAACGATTCCTCCAACGACATTGTAAATACCATAATCAGTTTCACCCAATGTAGCTAACACAACACGAGAAGTATACAATGCAACAAGCATTACGAAAATCTGTCGAATATATAGATACAACGTATTCTTTGCAATACGTTTGTTATTATCTGATGTTTGAGACATAATAATTAGAATTTATACTTAAAAAACTTCCTAATTGAAATTGATATTCAGGCAACAAAACTTAGTAAACTTTATAGCGATAACAATTAGTGCCATACTACAAAACATAGCATTCACTCACCTTAAATCATATATTATTCATAAAGGTATATTACTTGCACTTTTTTGACACAATGATATTAACCATCAGGTGCATCACCTAGAAAATTATCTAAATACCAACATACATTAGTGTCCTATAAAAATCAAACAAGTTAATTAATTAATCAAATAGTCCCTTAAAAAGGGGATAGTCAAGTTCTTTGACATCGTTGAAAATAGTCTTATCAAATAGATCTCTTAGGTGGGTTTTGTCCATCAATGAAATGCTTAGAATCTGCAAAACTTCATATGTCGAGCGTTTCAATTGCATTTCATGGAGACCAATAGCCACGAGACAATAAGTGATAATGGCAACAATAATCTGTATGCGTACAGCATTCTTCGCTTCTATTTTACCGTTTTGTACTTCAAGTTCGTTTTGGCTCTGACTACATAGTAGGAACCTATAAGATGAATCTTATAAAGTTCCTTGAAAGTATCATAAACCCTATCGAAAATATAGTAACAGTTTGGATCATACGGAATTGAAGACATTGCTGTAGAATCATACTTTGATGCTGTGATCACAGTATAGAAAGCTGTAACTTGAGCTTCTATGTCATATAAGACATGTGCTTTGACTCCTCCTTTCTTACTTCTGAACTATCAAAAACATACCAGAAATTCAGTAAGTTGAGCGAAAACGTATTTATCATGAAACATAGTAGCCAATTCTTTTTGGCTGCAAAGTTACAAAATTCAGTCCGTTTCATTGCAAAATACGGCATAAAAGACTAGAAATCAACTATTTCAAAGATCTAATTGCCCTGTTTTATTGGACACTAGTGAATACTGCTATAACAATTGCTACAATAGAAGAGAAAATTGGAACTACCCATTCTTGTAAATTACTCTTTATCATTTCACTATACCTTCTACTACGTAAGAAGATTAATTAATCCTTCAAACTCTCCTGATACCAGTCGAAGAGCTTCTTCACACCATCCTCGATCTCAACCTTATGAGTCCAGCCGAGGCTATGGAGCTTATCTACAGAGATGAGCTTTCTTGGGGTTCCATCAGGCTTGCTGGCATCAAACTCAACCTCGCCCTCGAAACCTACGGCCTTTACTACAAGCTCTGAAAGTTCACGGATGGTAAGTTCCTTACCGGTTCCCACATTGATATGGCAGTTGCGAATCTCACCGAGAGATGGGATGGCACCGCCACGACCCTCAGAATTGTTTCTATCCACGGCACCATCTACCTTGGCACCATAGAATACAGAACTGTACTTCTCGATACCGATGATATCCTTGAAATCTACATTCAGGAGAACATGAACACTGGCATCAGCCATATCCTCACTCCAGAGGAACTCACGGAGCGGTGTTCCGGTTCCCCAGAGCACTACCTTATTATCATAGA
>ULWZ01007345.1_pt1 | contig 19004 bp, 20 predicted proteins | sample 1960811 | NCBI WGS metagenome assembly ULWZ01 (sample SAMEA4835825, study PRJEB28245) | human gut metagenome | biome: gut microbiome; material: fecal sample | place: Denmark | collected 2008 | reverse complement strand
TCACCGGGTCGTAGTTGGTAGGAGCAGCAATCACCACGAAGTCTGCATCCTTGTAAGCCGCCTTGCCATCCAAGGTAGCGACCAGGTTCAGCGGCTTCTCTGCCAGATACTTCTCGATATAATCGTCCTGTATTGGAGAAATCCTCTTATTCAGTTTCTCCACCTTTTCAGGGACCACATCTACAGCAGTCACCTGATGACGTTGTGCCAGCAAAGTGGCAATACTCAGACCCACGTAGCCAGTTCCGGCCACGGCAACCTTAATGTTCTTAAAAGTATTCATATTGTTGAAAATAATAAGTTAGTCAAAAGCCTATTACCAGATAAAAGGCAATAAGCCAACAGGATAGGCAGAACTTCATCAAAAGCCCTGCCCATCTTAAAGTATATAATTAAAATCTAAATTCTTATCCTTTTGTGTTTTCCAGAAATTAGGTATTTAACTATTATAAATTTCTTCTTGGCATAATTTCATAAATTTTGAAGTGGTATCAAGAACTGCTTTAGCTTCCTTTTCCGAAGGAGTATATCCACCATGTATTATACGATTTCTCAATTTCGCCATTGCCCTTAATTCTTTCATCGTACCAGAATCAACTGAAAGTTGCAAACCGACTTTCTTGCAAGCCTCTATAATTGCATTAAATCCATTCAGCTTTTTAAATATATAATCCACAATTTTATTCTCTTTTACATTAGTTTGTAAATAAGCCCTTAATTGTTTGTTGAGGATAATCTCTACAATTGTACTGCAATTAAGAATGACAGATCTATAAATTCCGCGATGATAATCATTTCTTGCCGAAGACAACAAATCATATGTTACATTTACAGAATAACTAAACCTTCTTAGAAGATTGAGAATATGGCATCGTTTTAAATATACGATATTTCTACTTTGTAAACTAATCGTTTTAGATAAGGCTTTAAGACGTGATTTCTTTGAAACAAGAACAGAAAAGCCAGAATCTATATCACAATAATCTTCAGACTTCGAGTGATAAGTCATAGCATCTGGATATACTATATTAATTCGCTTTAAAAATGCATTAAAAGACGGTAATATTTTTTCTTCAATCATGTAAAAATCACAACTTACATCATTAAGGTAAAAGAACTCGCACTCTACAGCATGCAAAATCAACTTTTCCCCATTACCACAAAAATATCCTTCACCCCAAAAACCTTCTTTATAATAGTTTTCTCCCGCTGGCGTTAGAAAATAGCGATGCCAATTATTTTCGTCAAGAGTAGCACATTGAGGGAAATTTACACGAAGATATACATTATCTTGGATTCTAACACAGAAATGCGCCCCCAAAAGTTCACGATCTATATAGATAAACGGATTAAGTTCTAAAGAACATGATACTAGTTCATATTTCTTTTCTATTTCACTACACATATTCATTCTCTATTATACTAATATTTATGATGAAGAAAATGCCATCAACAATCATCTAAGCCATAGGACATTCCAATATCTGAGTATGCAATAAATCCAAGAACATAAGCCTGGTATAAACCGGAGATGTTTCCGGAAAATGCTGTTCTGCTCTTTCTAATTCTTCTGTGGCATATAGATACTTGAACTTGTTGCGCTCATAAAAGCTAAGAACTTTTGGCTGATTATACGCATCAACAACCAAGAATCTACATCCTGTTTTGTTATCCTCCTGTACAAACCACGTCTTGATAAAGTTCATCACTTGTTGACCAACTAAGAATTTTCGTCCTTGATATTTCTTATTAACCCCTAGTCTTCCCAATAATACGGCAGGATAAGTACGAAGATGTTTTTGACCTGGTATAGTCCGTTGAACCTTATTAGCAGAAGGCTTTGGAATAAAAGTTGTCTTTACACTATCATTTGATACAGTAAAGAATGCAACGATTTCAGAGAACTCACCTTCATTGTTGACAAAACAATAAGTCTTACCAAGTCGCTCTTGAGCATACAACAAGGCATTGTGATGAAAGAAGTCTTCCAAGTCTTTATCTCCTTCTGTTTCACCACAACAAAAAGGCAAAGATGCAAGTTCTGCGGTCAAAGGCATGAAGTCGCATCTTTCCATAATATCAAATTGATAATTATTCACCAGCCAATTTAATTAAAGAGGAAGTTTAATCTTTACATTTTTTGAGCGTTCCATCATACGACGGATTGCTTCTTGTGCACCTTCAGGAATCACTGTTGTGGCCGTATTTCTACTACTCTCAGCAATCTCTATAAAGCGCTCAGCAACATCACCAGTCAATACTGGAATTGTTTTAATAGCTATTGCCATAATTCATATCTCCTATTATTTAGTTTATATAACTGCCGCCAAAATTACGCTTTTTTCTCGAAACCACCAAGAAAATCACAAGAAATCTGCAAGTTATCAGCAAATTAGCCTCAAGACAGTAATCTATAACCCCATTATAGCAAGCTCCCATACTGTCTCCACTTTCCCCAGGCGGTCCCATCCCGCAAAACATGGCGAGGGCTTTGATGCCCCGCCAACCTTAGAGTGAAGCGGTTCCGAGCACCGGAGGGCGGTTACATCCTCTCGTCCCGGAGGGTTTCTGTCCCCTAGAAGGGGAATCGAAGGGGTCGTAAAGATTATTGAAGAGAGGCTTGGAGAGAAAGGTGGAGCCTTCTTTAATGGTAAAGAAGGACGGGATGATTTTAGAAAGAAGATTTCTTAAAGAATCCCTTTAAGCCCTAGCAGCCTCGCTGCCATCCTTCCCATAAGCCCCATCCTTTGCTTCAAAGATGACACTAGGTTCATAAACCTCTACCGTATGCCATGCCCCTTTAGGCACTTGGCAGGCATACACCCCATTCTTCGGATTAAGATGGATTCTCTCAATCTCTTGATAAGAGACCTTTCTTATGGTATCCCCACCATCCTGTTGATACGATACCACCTCCTCGTATATCACTTCATCCATTCTACCACAAAGACAGATGACACTCTCTGATGAATTCGGATGGCGATGTATCGCCACTTCTGTACCAGGCAGCAGAGCATTGAGCATTCTTTGGCTTTGATCCTCTGCGCTTGTACGAAGATCATAGTTCTGGCGCAAGCGAGGATTCTCCTTTGCCTTGGCAAAAAGAGAATCCAAGAAATCTTTGTTTATTTCTAATGTATTCATGATTCTTATTTCTTAAGAGAAGCAAGATACTCCTCGTGAAGATGATAATACTTCTTCTTGAAAAGTACATAAGCAAGTGACAACACAAGCAATGCGCCAACAAGATACATCCAGTGGCACGCTACATTATCAGGACACAGATAGATAAATCCCAATGAAATCACCAACTGCATTACCATATACAAGGAAGACACCTTCACGTGACCTATCTTCAACTCATTTGCCATCAACTGATAAGCATGCTTGCGATGAGCCTCACCCAGATTTTCATGCAACATAATGCGATGAACAATCGTAAGACAGCCATCCACACCATATACCAACAGGAAGATAAGCCAGGTACCATCCTGAGTCTTGATGATGACGTTGCCCAGGAGGAACAACATAATAAAGGCGATACCGATAGATCCCACATCACCAGCAAAGCATTTTGCCTTACCCTTTGGTCGGAAGTTGAAGATACAGAATACCAATGATGCGAGGATGGTTGAGATAACCAAGCTCTGCGCCATATACTCCTCATTCATATTCACCAATGCCAAAGGTACCAATACCGCCAGCGAATAACCAGCCGTGATACCATTGATACCATCCATGAAGTTGATGACATTCGTAGCACCCACATATACAATGAGTGCCAGGATAACCACCCACCACATAGACCAATGCAAGATATCCAGCTGAAAGAAAGCCAGGGCAGCAGAAGCAAACTGCGCCACCAATCTCACACAATCAGGCAGCGAGCGGATATCATCCACAAAGCTAACACTCGCAATCAATGTAAGACCAGCCAGGAACCAAGGATAAGGGAATCCGAAGAATCCACTCCATACCCAAGCCCCTATCAGGAAGATGATACCACCACCCCTCAACACGATAGAAGAGTGTGATGAACGCTCATTCGGCTTATCAATGATATTACACTTATCCGCAATACGGAAATAAACAAGTTCTGCTATAAGAAGCAGAACGAAAATAATGATATATGTAGTCATAGCTATATGTAAAGTTTATCGGTGGAGTTATTAAAGTTTCTTTCTTAACTTTTTCCAAATGTTCTTAGGCAGGAAGATAAACAGACAAGTGAACCAAGCTGTAAACACATTCATTCCAAGCACCAGTTTATACATCGCTACGACAGACTTCATCTGCTTCAATTTATTAGAAGTTTCTGAGCCGGCAACATGGCGATATTTCCATAAAGCCTTCGGATAGGTCACCAAACAATCAGTATCCCTGAGATACATCATCCACAATCCCCAATCCTCTGCTCGTCGAAGGTTCGGCATCAATTTCTTACCAAGTATCTGAGTATCAATCATCACACCTGGAGTACCTACGTTGCAGCCAGAAATCATACTATTATACGTCTGTTTTTCTTTCTGTTTCATAACGTAATATGGCACCAATTTTTCATTGGCATCCTCATACCATGTACATGTAAACGGATAGTTATTTTCCTCCATAAAACGAATTTGCTCCTCTAATTTGGTAGGATACCACCAATCATCAGAATCGCAAAATGCCAAATAGCGCCCTTCTGCAACCCTAATTCCAACATTACGGGCAAGACCAGCTCCTCCATTCCTCTCTGTTTTCATCACTTTTATGCGATTATCCATTGATTTCACATTCTGAAGAACAGAGGCTGTTTCTGGTGCAGGACTACAGTCATCAACAATTATCAATTCCCACTCTGTATAAGTTTGGGCTATAATTGCCTTTACCGTTTCTCTAATATATTTATCCGCATTATAATACGGCATCACTATAGAAACTTCCATCTTATCTAAACAATAGATTTTTTAATTTTACATAATTACTACCGAGAATAGTCTTTATTATCTTTAAGACAGCACGTTTACAGCGAAGTAGGATTCTCTTCTTTGAACTAGTTATGATAGACATAACATATTCAGTAGAACTATCTGAGAGCAAAACATATCGTCCATTCACCTGCATATCATTAAAATAAGACACTTTAGTAATAGGTTCTGATGTATAGATATATCTTATACCGTATTTATATGCATTGGCTAATACCCGTTTAGAAGTATCTCCATTAGGAATTGAAGCATACATTATTGGCTCTCCAAGAATACGACTAAGAATTTCAGTTGAACACTTCCATTCGTCCTCCACCTGTTCATCGGTCAAAGTATAAAGATGTTTGTGAGTATGAGCATGTGAACCTATAATGTGACCTCTTGAATGAAGATCTCGGATTTCCTCTTCATTTAAGAAGGTGTTTGTTCCAACATACTTAGTTGTTATAAAGAACAATCCTTTAAAACCATATTTTTCAAGTATAGGAGCTATTACCTGATGAAACGATTTTCCTCCGTCATCAAATGTGAACACGACATGATTCTTTGACAGATGTGTAAATTCACAATAATCTGAAATTGATTTAACATGCTTCTCAAACATACTTGCATTCATTTTGTATGGCAAGTCACGTTCTCTTTGAAATCCAGATTCATTTGTATCATGAACAAAAACATCATGATACATTAAATTTATTATCATCTTATTTTCTCTTAAAACCAATTTTATCAAGGAACCAAACAATATACAATCTATATTTAGCAACAAATGACCCCATAAACAACTTTCTGTTTTTAATTTTCAGCATAGCTTCATATGGAGCCAAATCTTCCTTATCATAATACTTAAAGACCGTTGCCTCAGACTTTTCTTTTTCCCACTGTTCTTTAGAAATCTTGCCTTCTTTCACATTTTGGATATCATAAATTTCATCCATATAGTAAGAATCACCATCAACTACAGTTTTAATTTTGGAATAATCAAGACCGAGTGAACTATAAGCCCAAGCTAGAGGAATATTGGCACCTGCTTGGAAAAAGAAATGAGATGTACCATCATTTCTGAGATTTACCTCAAAGAAATAAGCCTCATCATTAACCATTCCATACTCTACGCTAAAAAGACCATAATAGTCGATTCTTTCAAGAAATTGAGCAATATGTTCAGTATTCACACACTTTGGAATATTTGCAGTAATAATGCCATGTGAACTTTCGCCTGTACCACAAAAACGATCACGTATTAAAGCACCAGCCAAGCATGTTTTACCATCCATCATTCTTGCACCATAAATTAATATGTCCTTTTCTTTGGGAATATATTGTTGTAGCAAGAATTCAGAATCATGGCGAACAAATCTTAATGTATTTTTAAGCTGCGTAGGCGTTGTGCAAACCTTAAATTTAAATTCATTATATTTACCAACAGTTTGATGACAAGGTTTAAGAATGCATGGAAATTTCACATCTGAAATATTTGTATTCCAATTGCATATTTTTGTCTGAGGAACTAAAAAACCAATATCTTCAGCTAATTTTCCCATAGCACCTTTATCATCATATTTCTTAACTGTGCCAGGTTTAGTTGTTCCTGTAATTGTAAAATACTTCTTAAGTTCGATGCTATGCTCATCAATAAACTCTGCTATCAAATCATTTGAATTTATCAAAACTGCCTTATCTTCGGTATTTGCACAATGCGTCATAAGATAATTATACCCATCTTCAATCGTAAGTGCTTCCACAAAGTTTGTGCAATACTTACTCACTGTGGCACAATTTGCATTTCCACGATAGGCAATAAATAATAACTCAAAGTCAGATTTGGCAAATTGTCTGCACAACCCCAGGACATTGTAGTCATCAACACCCCAGATTATAACTCTTTTCTTTGTTTCATTCATATTATTCAAATAACTTATTAAATTTCTCTTGCACAGCTTCATTGCTGTAATTTTCTTTAAAGAGTTTTAATACATAATCGTTGATTAAATCCCCTTTAAAACTATTTATTTTCTCTATAAACTGTTTATCTGTATTACAGAGTCCACCTATCTTCTCATAGTTGCAGTCAATACCTTGGAAGCATTCATCAGTTCCAAAGATAGTCTTTCCGTAACTCATTGCTTCAATGGTTTTGGTCTTCATACCACTTCCCTTGAATAAAGGCACTATCACAAAAGAAGCACCTTCATATACGGAAGATAAATCATCAACGAGTCCTAGCACCTCAACTTTATCTTTCAGTTCATCTGGGAGATATGTAATTGTTTTGCAACATGAACCAACGACCTTGATTTTTTTATTAATATAAGGTGCTACATGCTTAACAAACCATTCTATACCCTCATTATTTGGAAAGAAGTTTGAACCTACAAACAAGCCATACTCTTCTTTCTTTTCAATATTCTTTAAAGTAACCGATGGAGAAGAAACTGGTATGATAACATCAGCACATTTGCCGAAAAACTTTCTAAAAGTACTAGAATCTCTTTGGGTTAATCCTACCAATGTTGATGAATAATAAACGGATTTCTTTTCATTTCTTTTAACACAAAGATACTTCAGTTGCTCAAGAAGGTTATATTTATAGGTCTTTGCTCTTTCTTGATACAAAACTGTTTCTACGTTATGTCCAAAAACAATTAGTTTCGTCCCAGTTTTTGCTATGGACTCTGCCAAATGCCCACTTGTTGTTCCTTCCTGGAAAACAAAATCATACTGACCAGCTATAATCTGATCAATTATTTTTTTTTCATCTTTATAGCTTAGTATAAGATTACCACCAGTCAATGCAGAATACAAAGCACTCATTTTCGATTGCATCTGAACTTGACAGATATGTAAATCTATATTAGGAACGCCCTTAATCAATTTTAAATTTCGATTAAGACCAGACATACCGCCTCCAACTTGATTAGAGACAATAGTAACATATAATACTTTCTTCATATTATCCTATTTTATCAGTTAACTCTTCATTTGCTCTTCTGTAATCCTCAGGAATACCTATATCGATAAAATATCCATTTTGGATTACTCCGAACAACTTACCCAACTCACATTGAGTTTCCAAGACTTCCTTCTCAAATGAGAATTTCTCAGGAAGTTCATCAAAAACAGGATCCAACTTATTGATTATATACACACCTCCGTTGATAAGCCCCTCCTGACAAAACTCTTTCTCTTTGAACTCAACTATACGGTTATCAACTTGGTCTATGATTACACGCCCATATCGTTCAAACTTATACATTGGCTTTAAGGCTAATGTTACAGTAGAAGGATAAAGTCTATGACAATCCATAAGTTCATTGAGATTTACGTCGAAAAATGTATCTCCATTAAGAACGACAACATCACATGTCGTAGTTTTTTTCAATGCCAATTTAATACCACCACCAGTTCCGAGAGGATGCTCCTCTACAGCATAATCAAACTCAAAAGGAAATTCATCCCTTACTTTGTCAATCCACTCTTCGATTATCTGACGAAGATATCCTACAGAGAGTATTACTCTGTTTACATCGTACTTTGTTAAGTACTTGAGAAGATACCAAAGAAAAGGTTTTCCTGCTATAGGAGCCATACATTTTGGCACCTCCTTAACTACAGAACGCAAACGTGTTCCTAACCCACCTGCGAGAATAATTACTTCCATATTATTATGTATTTCAATTTATTAAAAAATTAAGCCAAAACCCAATATTTTTTATTTCCTTGCTTCTTCAAAGAATCAACACAAACAAAATCAACACCGATATTTTTTGCAAAATCCCGATCTACATCACTATCTCCAATCATAAGAGTCTTAGAGATTTCCACATCAGGATAATCATGAAGTATATCGTCAAACATACCCCTTCCCGGTTTCCTTCGTATATCTTCATTGGTCAGAGATGAACAGAAATAAATATGATCAATTCTGCCACCACTCTTCTCTATTTCTTCTACCATATGAGAATGAATAACATCAAGATCATTTTCAGTATATTTACCTTTTCCTATACCTCGCTGGTTGGTTACAATAAAAATATGCTTAAGCTGAGAACTCCATTTTGCAATTGTTTCTACAACATTAGGTATAAACTCAAAATCATCCCAACTGCGAACATAATCACCAATTATATGAACATTGATTGTTCCATCTCGATCAAGCAGAAGCGTTTCATATTTTCTTATATCTACTTCGTTAATTTTCATTGCTAAAAAAATGTTCTTCCAGCATCATGCACAGGCAATGATATACAGGAAGGTGAAGTTCTTGAATTTTATATGTTTCAGTTTCTGGAACCTGAATACAGACATCAGCAAGCTTTGACAACTTACTTTCCTTATAGCCTGTAAGTCCAATAACAGCGATTCCTTTTGACTTAGCAGTTACGGCAGCATAAAGAACGTTCATACTGTTACCTGACGTAGAAATACCAAGGAACACATCACCTTTCTTTCCATAGCCATTAACCTGTTGAGCAAAAACCAGCACAGGCTCACTATCATTCATAAAGGCTGTTGTAAGCGAAGAATGTGCTGTTAATGTTATTGCAGGTAAAGCTCCCTGAAGATGTTGAGCAAGAGTTTTCCCAAGTTCTGAATCTATAGCCATCAATGCATCTGCCTGCTCAGAATAGACTTTACGTTTCAGTTTAAACTCTTTCATTAATTCACCCACGATGTGTTCGGAATCAGATGCAGATCCACCATTTCCACAAACTAACAACTTATGATTGTTAGCATAAGATTTTTCCAAATAATCATAAGATTTTATAATATCATTTTTGCATTCTGCAAGCAATGGATAACGTTCAACTAACGAATCCACATATCTCATAAGACTATTTTCCATACTTACATTTATTTAAGTAATATTTCTTTTCTTGGAGAATATTCTGCTGGCGCATAGTACAATACTTGCGCACCTTCACTCTCAAAATGAAAAGGCACAATCATTAACGACTCAAGGGCCTTAATGAGGGAAGGTTGTTTTTCTTTTTCACAATAAAACAACAAAAAGCCACCACCTCCAGCACCTAACAATTTGCCACCTAAAGCACCTGCTTTAATGGCTATATCATAAAGTTCATCTATAGAGCCATTACTTACCTTCGAACCTGTTCCTCTTTTCAATTTCCATGTTGTATCAAGCAATTTACCAAACTCATTAAGACTGGCATTTTTATCTGTTAAAACTTTCTCTGCTTCATCAACAAGAGCTAACATATCTATCAGCTGTTTCGTCTTATCAACAGGTTTAGCGAATGTATCTGCCTGAATATCAGAAGAGAATCTCTGTACACCTGTATAAAACAGCAACAAGTTCTCATCCAGCTCACGTTTACGCTCTGGATGAATGATAATAGGATGAACCTTGAATTCATTATTACAGAAATCAATACGATTAAATCCACCATAAGCGGCGGCAACCTGATCCTGCCATCCACCATGCTCTTTCAAGACTTCACGTTCAACATATATTGCTTCCTTTGCCAAATTACGATGGCTCATCATCTTGCCTTTTAGGGCACAAAATGCATTGAGCATTCCAACAGCAAATGTAGAACTAGTCCCTAGTCCTGTGCGAGCCGGAAGATCACCTTCGTAAGTAAGGCGAATCTCATGAATATCATGCAAGCGCATACATTCACGAATTAATGGATGCTCTATTTCATCAATATTGTTCACTCTCTCAAAGCGATTGTGCACCAACTCTGAGATATAAGGATGAAATGGCGGCATATGTCGAACATTTACATAGCAAAACTTGTCAAATGTAGTGGAAATAACAGCTCCACCATGTTCATTAAAGAAAGCAGGCATATCCGTTCCTCCTCCAAAGAAGGACATACGAAAAGGAGTTTTTGTAATTATCATAATTTACTAAGTTAATGGATAATGAAAACCCAATTTATATTTCATACAATCTTTTCGGTACTTAAGTATCTTAGCAGGAACTCCCCCAACAATAGCTAGTGGAGGAACATCTTTAGTAACAACTGCGCCTGAAGCAACAACAGCCCCTCTACCGATATGGACACCGGGAAGAATAGTTGCCCTACTAGCAATCCAAACATAATCATCAATTATGACATCTCCCCCCTTATTGCCATACATAGGGTCATCATAATCATGTTGTTCTGTCCAAATATTAACTTCCTGTGCTATATCTACATTAGCACCAATAATTAACTGACCACCTCGTCCATCTAACAATACACGTTTATTAATTACAGAATAATCACCAACAGACACTCTATATGGACTTCTGATTTCTACATGACGGCAAAATACATTATGCCTACCTGAATATTTCAAAAAAAACATCAAGATAGCTTTTCTGGCAAAATGAACAGAAATAGCCATAAAAAAATTCAGAACAAAATGAAACAAACAGCTTAAATAAATTTTTATCATTTCGCAAAGAATCCCTTAATATTAAAAACTACTCTTGAAAGCAATCGGACGAAACTATAATATAATTGATATTTCTTTGAGTTAGATGTCTTATGTTCAAGAGCATACCTATTGTAAAAATGGATACCAAACATATTAGCCTTACTCATTAATTCTGATGCACCAGGAGTATTATCTATCATATTCATAATTTTATCTATATCCTTAAGATACTTGTTATTTACATCATAACACAAAGACGTAGAAAGGCACAAGTTTATGCTATTACACATAACAGCCAATTGTTTAGAATATACACTCTTAACATTCACGTTATCCATAAGAGTTTTGCTCATTCTAAAGATAATCTGCAACATATGTGGAATACAACGAACTTGAGAACTAATTTCGACAGTTTGACCAGGTCTCCCTAATTGATAACAATAAACACATGCATCAGAAACATAGACATCTTTAACAAAAGCAAGAGGATAAAAACAAAACTCAGAATCAGTATAAGAAATACCTGTTAATAATTTAATATTATTCTCCTTTAATATAGAAGTTCTATAAGTAATTCCATGCATCGCAAAATTTGGAGTACAAGTAATATCAAAGTTAGAAAACTTATGAGTTTTATTAGTAATGTCTTTTGAAGCTGTGAAATATCTTCTAATACTACCTCTATCTTGACGATAATTTGTTAATACCAAATCTACATCAAGAGTACTGAGTGTATCGAGAAATTTCGATAATTCACTTGTATTGTAGAAATCATCTGAATCCAGAATTCTGAAATATTTTCCTGTGGAAATTTCAATTCCTTTATTGATCGTTGAGCCGTAATTTCCATTCTTCTTATCAATGGCAAAGACGGTATTAGGATAGCGACGTTCATAATCCTGGGCGATTTCAAGAGATTTATCTTTACTACCATCATTTACCACCAGGATTTCCAATTCTTTAAGATATTTACTACATCCAACCAACGAATCTATACATCGTGGCAATAATGCCTCCATATTATATGTAGGTATCACAACTGTTAATAATTTATTCATACTGATATTTTTTAAATGGTAAAACTAATAATAACATTAAGGGAGAGTACATAAGCGGCTCACCAATGCCTAAAAAAGTTATTGCAATTATATAAAACACTATAGATACATGAAAGTTTCTTTTAAAAAACTCCTTACGTAATGAATAGTAATATGCAAACAGCCAAAATACACCCATTTGAGCTGTTTGAAATAAGATTCCTGCACTTTTTGAGCCATGCATTCCAAATTTGACAGCAACTTTTTCAAAAGCAGCTGCATTGACACCTGATCCCCATAAAGGATGAGTGATAATGGCATTGGTAAGAGCTGTCCAATCATTAGACCTAGCTATAAAAGATGCATTGTCATCAGAAAACTTATCTGTTATAACAGAGCTAGAAACAACAACAATACCAAATACTATCATAGACAATATTGCCAAAATCTTACTCTTAGGTGATTTAGCTGAATTTTTAACGAAATAGCCTACGAATATTATTCCCAATGTAAGATATCCAGTAGTGCTGCGAGTTAAAACAACTGCTAAGACAAGCGTAATTATCTTGATTCTTTTAGACGGAATTTTTGATAATTTATCAAGCAAATCTAAATTCATCAATAAGGCTATATTCAATATCATTTGATATATACCTGGTTCCCAAAAAATTCCATATAATTGAGAACTAATGCCCCATAGACCTCCACCGAATGCATGATAACAATAAAGATAATGCCCGAATAGCCCACCCTTTCCTGCTCCATATAAGACAGGTGAAATTATGCCGGAAAGAAAAAGAGCTTCAAATAATATACTTACAATGGCAAGAAAAACAGTTACATCAAGAAATGCTCTACGAAATACGGTATAATTGGATGAAGAAACTACCAAAAACGTTGACATCAAAAAAATCAAGTCTCCAACAAGGTTCATATCATAGCCAAACAAAAGGTAGTTTACCAATATCAGTAATACATATATAACTGTAAAACAATTGACATTAAATTTAACTTTCTTTTTTATAGCATAAAAGAAAGAAAAGAACAATAATGTCAAGAGAGTTGAACCTGCATTGTACAAATAGAAATATGCCGTACCGCATGAAATGACAAGAAGGAAAACAGCAAGATAATCAATCAGCTTTATCCTTTTATCAGATTTAAATCGCTGTATCATAATTGAAGACTTAAAACTTGCTCAATAATAGGAGCCATATCATAATACTTATATTGTCCAAGACGTCCTCCAAAAATAACATTATCCTCATGCAGAGATAAATTTCTATACTCTTCTGCGAGAGCATTATTTCGCTCATCATTAACAGGATAATAAGGTTCCATTCCTTCCTTATACTCTGTAGAATATTCTTCTGACAATACTGTTTTCGGGGAGTCATACACTTCTTGACCAAACATTTCAAAATGTTTATGCTCAATAATACGTGTATATGGTTCATTGTGGCTTGTATAGTTCACCACAGCATTACCCTGATAGTTTGGAATATCCTCAACACGTGTTTTAAAACTGACAGTACGCCAATCAAGCTTGCCTAATTCATATTCAAAATATTCATCTATTGGGCCTGTATAAACAAGTTTGTCGGCATATTCTTTCCACGTTTTGTATTTAGAATTGAAAAAATCAACTCCTGTAATACACTCAACGCCATCCAATAGAGCCTCTATCAACTTATTATATCCACCGATAGGAATACCTTGATAACAATCATTAAAATAATTATTATCAAATACCATACGAACAGGTAAACGCTTAATAATAAAAGCAGGAAGTTCCTTACAATCTCTTCCCCATTGCTTCTCTGTATATTCTTTAATAAGCTTGTTAAATATATCTTTACCAACTAAGCAAAGAGCCTGCTCCTCTAAATTACGAGGTTCACTTCCATTTAAAGATGCTACCGCTTCTGCCTTCTGCTCATCAATCTTAGCCTGGGCTTGAATAGGCGTATGCACTTCTGACCACATACGATTGAATGTATTCATATTAAATGGCAGATTATAAAGTTCACCCTTATAATTGGCAACAGGGCAATTTGTATAGCGATTAAATTGCACAAGCGAATTCACAAAATCCCACACCTTCTTACTATTAGTATGAAAAATGTGAGCTCCATACTTGTGTACATTAATTCCTTCAATTTTTTCACAATAAACATTTCCGCCAAGATGTGGTCGTTTATCTATTACCAAAACCTTCTTGCCTAATTGTTTAGCTCTGTATGCAAAAGTGGCTCCAAAAAGTCCTGAGCCAACTATTAGATAATCATACTGTTTCATAATTTATGGAAATATAAAATTTAACAACTTAACTTTTTTACTAACGATACTATCATCACACAAATAAGCCAAGTAACGAAAGGCATAAGCAATATATAAAACAAAGAGTTCTCATCAATAGATACATATTGCAAAGCCCTAAGTTCTACAAACATGACTAATTTATGAAGCAAATAGACTCCCAAACTGAGTGATGATATTTTTTTAAGAAAAGCCATCAGTCTATCAGAATAAATAAAATTATGGCGTGCTATTAATATGAAAACGCAAAGAGAGGGGAAAACTGCTGTTGGTAAGTAATAACCAAAAAGTATTTTATTAGTCTGCCCTTCAGACAGAGACAAGTTCACAGTCACAAAATATCTTACAAACAAAGAAATTAAAGCCACAAAAATCAGCCCCCCCATTTCATTAGTCTTCAATCTATTTCGAGAAAAATAATAACCGCATAAAAGATACATTAAGGGACCAAATATCACATTAGAAAGAAAAGCATTCTCCTGTATATCAAGAAGTCTTGAAAGCAACGGGACACATGACCCTAAAGTAAAAAACAAAAATATTAAATACTTAATCAGTTTAGTGTCATCCTTAGCTTTAACCAACAAAGGGAGCAAAAGATAACAAACAAAGGTATAAAGAACCAATATATTGGCTGATATCGAGTATTTATTATACCATCAAGTACCTGCGAGATTGATAAATCATAAACATCAACATCCCCCTTAATTATATTAAGTAATAGCCAAATGCATGACCATAATATGAAAGGAATGACTGTTCGACTAAGCCGCTTTCTAAAAAACGTCTTTGTACTATAGCGATCATCATATCTCATTAGAGTTGCTCCTGTCAACATAAAGAAACAGGGGACTGCAATATAGAAGATACATTCTACAGCCAAAGCACAAAACCACATAGATTGGCCATTATAATGATGAACAATGCCGCCGTGATGTAGAAATATGACTGACATACATGCCAGAATATTTAAGAAATCGTATGCTACTACTCTATCTTTCATTATCTCGTTCTTTTGATCATTAAATTCAGAAATGTCGTTATTATGTTTTTAAAGATATGCGAAGATGATAGTCCTAACGTCTTCAATTCGGCAACACATTGATTAAATAGAGAAATTCTACTATGAACCAACAATCTTACAAGTTGAACATAGTGACCATCAATAAATATAGGAATTCTTTTTTCTTTAAAAAACAATTCCGCCCGACCATATACATTTACTCGAGTTAGAATTCTGTCATCACTTACCGTAACAGAAACAGACCCTTTTCGGGTAGTCACACAATATAATGGGCGACTATCGACAATAACCTTCTTTGCGTGATACCCAATCAAATAACCAAAAGTTGTATCATTGTGAATTTTAGTCTCATCATATTTGATATTAAATTCATTAACTAATTCGCGTTTTATAATTTTACACCATGGTTCGCCAAAAAAATATCTCAAATGATTTGCTTCTTTATCAACACCTTGCAAATACATATCTACATATCTATTCAGATGATCTGCTCTATGCGTCAGTTCATATGAATCCGTATCACAAGAAGTTCCTTTAAAAAATGCAAGATCAAAATCCTTTTCTTTGTACTCATCAAGAATGGAGTTAAAATTATCTTCAAAGAAATCATCAGCATCTGCAAAAATGAGGTATTTACCACTAGCACCCTCAATACCTATATTTCGTGCCTTTCCTCCACCTCCACCTATACTCAAATAAACAAACTTGACTCTTTTGAAGTTTTTTTCAATCTTATAAAGAGATTTCAAAACTGCAGGGGCACTATTATCATCTACAACTATCACTTCAACATCATTGCGGACGGGAATTGTTCTCAAACACCTCTCAAGTAAATTGGGAATGTTTTTATGAGGAATTATTATACTAAAGTCCATAATAAAATTTTAATTAAACGTTAATAATTTCATATCAATCTATTTTTAACTACAAGTTGCGTATTATATTCTAAATAATCCTTCATTTCTTTCGAATTAATTTCTGCACATTAAATATTATTGTTTTACGCTCAGAATTTGATAGCCCGAATAAGAAGATCATAAGGCCACTAAACATAAATGACAAAAATGTAACAAAAATTAAACTAATAAAAGTTTCAGGAAAAAGTTCCTTCAAATAATGAGATACTATAAAACACAAAATTACAACAGAAAAACTTCGTACCAACACATCAAAAATATACCTTTTCCAACTAAATAATGGAACGTATCGTTTTAACAAATAAAATCTAAAGAATATTGCTATAACAGAAGATACTATCTGAGGAATCATTATTAAGTAAGGCGGCATTTTCAAAGCCAATATCAACCACACAAAAGGTAATTCACTAAACATTAAAATACAAATTCCTAATTGAAATACCTTCAGTTTTTTTGTCGCATGTATAGCAATAGTCACTGTTTGAGACAAGCAATAAAGTAAAGATACCAATAGTGACAATATCAAAAACTGAGATGTATAAGAAGGTACACTACCTAACCAAAGGCGTAACACATACTCTGAGTACACAATTACTGGAATTGAAATTATAGCTAAAAGATAAAATGAGAATTTAGCTCCCTCATAAACTAAACTGCTGCATTTTTCAATATCCCCAGATGCATAAGACTTGGTTATTTGTGGATTCAATGCCATTGTAAAATTAACAGAGAACTGATTTACCAACGAAGAAACTTGTAAGCCAATACCTCGAGCTGCATTAAGAGCCGCTCCTGTAAAAATATTAAGTATAATATTTGCTCCTTGATCCCGTCCTATAAGTCCTAAATTTCCAAACATACTCCAACCTGAAAATATGGTCATATCGCGCAAGAGTTTTTTATCAACAGTTATCTTAGTTCGACATTCCATAAAATGAAGTTTACAGTATACACTATAACAAAGACGGATTATAATAGAAACCACCAAACACAAGCATCCATAAAGTATTAATTTATCCATATTAAATAATAACAAGCTAAATGCTACAGATAGTTTTAATATTGCTTCTAAAATACTAATATATGCAAATATTCTCATACGTTCATGTGCAACAATACAAGAATTATACGGTACACTAAGAATTGTAACTATAAATGAAAATATTGAAAACTGGTATACCCAATTCGCAGCATTCATTCGTTCCGAAGCTATATTTAAACAGTTATTTATGAACCACAATCCGATAGATTCAGCTACTATAAAGACGACTATTGATATTATAAAATGAATAAGTATAGCTGAAGAAAAAACTTGAGTTAACCTATTTGTGTTTCCACTGCCTATTTCATAAGAAATAAATCTTTGTGTAGCTGCGGTTAAACCAGCATTTAGAAAAGCTGCCATAGTTACAACTCCACCAACTACATTATATATACCATAATCAAAAACACCAAGTATATTTAAAATTATTCTACTAGTATATAATCCGACACCCATTGTTATAAGCATACGAAAATATAGGAGTAGTGTGTTTTGTGCTAGTCGTTTTCTACTAGAGTCTTTTTCCGATATCATTATTTTATCCTTAATTCCGCAACACTATTATAAAACAAACTTTTTAAGTACCTGAGCAACAAAAAGTTGCCAGGATTTTGCCATATCGAAGAATTCACTTATCTTAGTGTTGCAAAAATAAGCAAGCAAAACTCTGATATGACATGGCGAAGATACAAATTAAATCTGAGAAACTCACTTCTTTTGTAGGAATATTTTCAATCATGGAGCAATTTGACTCCACATTGTCATCTGTAATCGACTCAACACTCGGTATAAGATGTAGATTGTTTGGTTATCAATACAGCGAAATCATCCGTTCTCTCATGAGTATCGTAAGCATCCAACCCCTATGACAATACAACTCCAACCCAATTTTTACTGGGGATACAGTGTATTTTAAGAAATTGGACTTTTCTGATTTTTTAACAGGTTTAACTAAAAGTACCTCTGTCATCAAGGCATAATCCCTTCTTCCAGCTACAATCATGTCAAAGAATCCCCTGAAGAAATCCAGTGGAGCCATTGCCATTAGCTTGCAGGTTTCAACGAAAGTAAGGAAGGTCGCTGTAACTCTGGCACCCTGCTCACTGCTAAATCCACCGAAGTTCTTTCGGAGATTTGTGAATGGGCGGACTGCGCGTTCACAACAGTTGTTGTCTATCAAGACGCTGCCTATCTTCGTATATGCCATCAGCTCCTTGCCTGTGTTTACCGACTTGTCACCAATTTGCTTCTCATTGTTATTGCCATGCATCTTACGCCTACGGGCTTGCAGTTCTCCAGTAA
>ULWZ01045938.1_pt1 | contig 19681 bp, 11 predicted proteins | sample 1960811 | NCBI WGS metagenome assembly ULWZ01 (sample SAMEA4835825, study PRJEB28245) | human gut metagenome | biome: gut microbiome; material: fecal sample | place: Denmark | collected 2008 | reverse complement strand
ATAAATAAAAATTATTTAAAAATTAAAAAATTTTATAAAAAAACAAGGAAAAATTCCCTGTTTTTTATTTTTAAATTTTATGGACAAAGATTTGGCGGATTTTGTTGGCTTATTTTTCTCTTAACAGAAACTTCTGTTAATTTAGTTGCGCCTTCTTGGGGAGGGATTATTTCAACCTCGTTTTCCGGAATGACCATTCCTTCGCCAAGAGTTTCGGTTCCTTCCATAACAATTCCTTTTTGTGGTTTATAAATTTCGTCGCGAATCAATTTTTCGCTTATAAGCTCTCCGTTTTTGTAGTAACACAAGTATCCTTTGGAATGATAACCTTCGCGAGGATAACGAATTCTTAAATACTCGCCAGCATACGTAATTTTATCTGCATATTCGCCTTCTGTGTCTTTAATTATTGTATCGCCTTCGTGTGGGATTGTTCCAATGAACTCTGCGCGGCGCTTAATTTCAAGACCTTCCTCAAAGGGCTCTCCATAAATTTCAACATATGCTCTTGTTTCGTCGCCCCAAGTTTTAATGTAAATTGGGTTTTCAAGGTTGTTTTTAAAGCGCAAGTCGGAATAGCCTTCGCTAACCATTGCGTCGAACGCAAGCGGAACATATGAAACAGGAAGAGAATGTGGGTTCACTTCAAGAATTTCAATATCGGCTAAGATGAGAGCGTTATAAAGTGTTGTTGACGCTTGGCATGCACCTCCGCCATAGCCATCAACATAAACTCCGTTTAAAATTATTTTTGCTTTTTGGTATCCTTTTTCTGGAGTTTTATCGCCTGTTACAGTGTTAAAACTAATCTCATCACCCGGTTTAACAACCATGCCGTTAAAATCGAGAAGGGCGCGATTAACATTATTTTTTCTTCCGTCAACGCTTGAAGAATAGTCGGTTGAAAAAATCGAACGTTTAACGATGTTGTCAATTGGATTTTCGGCTGATGTTTCAAAAGCAACTTCTTTTGTTGGAATTTCAATTTCAATTTTGCGCGATTTTCTAAACGCATTATCAATTTGGTCGAACAAAGCATTTCTGTCGACCTCAATTCCGTTTTCCCCTTCACTAAGAGAGAACATAACCTCGTCGTTGGGTTTAAAAACAACTTCTGGGGCTTGAGGTTCAACATTAACTTCTTTAATTATTTCGTCAATTTTTTCATCAAACCCTTTCAAAATATAACGATATGACAAATTTATTTTAAGACCGTTTGTTTTGATGTTCCTAACGGCAGTAACTTTTTGCGAAACGGTTCCGCTATGGGATTGCATAAAAGTTTCGTCAATCTTATTAACCAGCTCACTGCTATATTCAAAATCTGAGCCTTTCAAAACCCATTCTTTGTCTTGATACTTAAGTTTAACTTCAATTTCGTCCTTTGAAGAAAGCAATTTAGTTGAAATAAGTTGGGCGGCTTCGCCTTTGCTCATTCCGCTTACGTCAACGCCATTTATGCTTGTGTTATCATAAAATTCATTTGATGGAATAACCCCGTTGTCGAACAAAAGTTGGAAAACCAAGATTGCAGAAACAACAAAAAGAGCAATTCCAATCATAACAATGATTGAATTAAAAACCTTTGTTTTTCGTGGTTTTGCGGTTTCAATGCTGTAGGTTCCGTTAACTTGTTGCGATTGATTTTCCAAGTTAGCGTTGTTTTTTGCTGAATTTTTAGCGGTTTCATTTGTCTTATTTGTTTTTTTAACATTCTTCATAATAAAAAACTCCGAAAATTGATTTCGGAGTTAGTATTTGTTATTGTTAAAAATTTATGCTCTAACTTTAACGCCAGGTCCCATTGTTGTTGCAAGTGTTGCAGATTTAATGTAGGTTCCTTTTGCTGCTGCTGGGCGAGCTTTATTGATTGCTGCCAAGATAACTTCAAAGTTTTCTGCCAATTTTTCTTTTCCAAAGCTTACTTTTCCAATGATAACGTGGATATTGTTTGTTTTGTCAAGACGATATTCAACTTTACCAGCTTTAACATCGCTGATTGCTTTTTTAACATCCATTGTTACAGTTCCGCTTTTTGGGTTTGGCATAAGACCTTTAGGTCCAAGAATTCTAGCAATACGCCCAACCAAGCCCATCATGTCTGGAGTTGTGATACATACATCGAAATCTACCCAGTTTTCTTTTTGGATTTTTTCAATCATGTCTTCTGCTCCAACAAAATCTGCGCCTGCTTCTTGAGCTTCTTTTGCTTTCTCGCCTTTTGCGATTACCAAAACTTTAACAGATTTTCCTGTTCCGTGTGGAAGAACAACAACCCCACGAACTTGTTGGTCGGCATTTCGGCCGTCAACGCCAAGACGGAAGTGTGCTTCAACTGTTTCGTCGAACTTTGCTTTTGAACCGCTGATAACAAGGTCCATAGCTTCCAAAGTTTCATATTGTTTTGTTTTATCAATTGCGCTGGCTGCGCTTACATAGTTCTTACCTCTTTTCATTTAAGCGCCTCCTTAGTCTTCAACAACAACGCCCATGCTGCGTGCGCTGCCTTCAATCATTTTCATTGCTTGCTCAATGCTTGATGCATTAAGGTCTGGCATTTTAAGAGTTGCGATTTCTCTGATCTTATCTCTTTTGATTGTTCCGACTTTTTGTTTGTTAGGTTTTGCAGAACCTGATTCAATGTTGATCGCTTTCTTAATTAAAACAGCAGCTGGTGGAGTTTTAAGAACAAAATCAAACGATCTGTCTTGATAGATGGTTATAACAACCGGGATGATGAGACCTGCTTGAGATGCAGTTTTCTCATTAAATTCTTTGGTAAAGCCTGCAATATTGATTCCATGAGGACCAAGAGAAGAACCTACTGGTGGTCCAGGAGTTGCTTTACCGGCTGGCAATTGAAGTTTAACAATTGCATTGATTTTCTTAGCCATATTTCCTCCTTTGTGGTCTTAGCAAAACGGAATGACTAATTTAACCGTTTCTCCCACTGATTTTATTTATTTTAACGCGTATTCCACGCGGTAAAACCAACTAGAATTTTTTAATTTGGCTGAAATCCAAATCAACTGGGGTTTCACGCCCAAACATTTCAACATTAACTTTTGCTCTTCTGTTTTCGCCGTCAACAGCCATAACTGTTCCAATCATATTCATAAGAGGCCCGTCGATAACTTCAATCTTATCGCCAACTTCAAGCGAAATGTTAATGTCAACTTTTTCAAGACGCATCTTTCGAATTTCGTCTTCTGTTAATGCAAGAGGTCTTCCTTTTGGACCAACAAACCCTGTGATTCCTCTTGTTCTTGTTATGTTATGCCACAAATCGTCGCCATAAATCATTTTAACAAGCAAATAGCAAGGCATAATTTTCTTTGAAACAAGTTTACGTTTACCGTTTTTCTCTTCAATAACATCTTCCATTGGAATTATAATGTCGAAAATTCTGTCTTGAAGATTGAACTTTTCAACAACTGTTTCAAGATTGTCTTTTGCAACTTGCTCATACCCCGAAAACGTGTGAAGAACATACCATTTTGAATCTGGACTGTTTCTTAAAGGACTTATTTCAAACTTTTCGCGAGCAGTTTCTTCTTTAACTTCTTCAACTGCTTCGCTAAGCTCAGTTTTGTTTTCTTCCATTATTTGTTCTCCTTTTTGTTTCTTTTAACAAGCCAAATTGTGATCCAAATAATTGCGCCAACAACAATCGCTCCTGCAAGTCCAACTGTTAACCAAAGCTCTGTTTGTGTGTAGGTTTGGCTGTTCATAAGTTTGAAGAGAAACTTCAAAATATAGTCGAAGGCAAAAAGAACAACACCAAAGAAAAGAACAACCGCCAAAACAATTCCTGTTTGTTTAACAACCTTTGGGAATGTTGGCCAAGTTACCTTTTTAAGTTCGGAAAAAGTTTCTTTTGCTCTTTTCCCTGCTTTGCTTGGTTTCTTTTCCTTTTTAACTTTCTTATCTTTTTGCGCTTTAGCTTCTTTCTTCGAAACTTTTTCTGGTTCTGCTTGGTTTTCTTCAGTTAAAACCTCTTCGTTTTGAACTTGAGATTCAACTGCTTCGCCTTCAAGAACAACAGAGTCTTGTTGTTTTCCAGAATTATTTAAAGCAGGGATTGTTTTTTTCTTGTTTTTCTTTCCCATTTCAATCTCCTATTTTAATTATTTTGTTTCTTTATGAACTGTGTGCTTGTTGCAACGTGGGCAATGCTTGCTGAGTTCAATTCTGTCAGCATCATTTTTCTTATTTTTTATTGTTGCATAATTTCTTTCTTTGCATTCTGTGCAAGCAAGTGTGATGTAAGTTCTTGCTAAATTTTTCTTTGCCATATTTTCTCCTTAAAACTCTAAGTTCGGTTCTAGAAAAAACACCCCGAACCTAGGATGCTATATAATATTAGCATACTAAGTTTAAAGTGTCAACAAAAATTTAAAACTTTTTAGCGCGCAAATTTAACGCCCTTGCCCCAAAAAAAACAAAAAATTGCAACAAAAAAGAACGGCTTTCGCCATTCTTTTTAATTAAAACTTTTATGAAATCTATTGAGCTGATGCAACAATTTTTCCGTTTGCAATAAATGCTTGCCCGTTTGCGAGTTTGAAAGTGTAAACAAGTGTTGGCTCTTCAAATTCAATTACGTTAATTGAAGCAATTGTTTTTGTTCCATTTTCGCTTACAATTTCGTCGCCAACGCGAACTGCCTCATCGCTTATGCCAAGCGAGCTATATGAAGCTTGTCCAAATTCAGGATCATAGCAAATCCAACCTCTTGTGCTAAGCATTGGGTGGTCGTCGGTTATTTTAAGAGTTGTTCCATCTTCAAATGTAATTTCAATAATTCTGCTGCGGTATGGAGTTATTGTTGCCTCAATTGTTGCTTTTTCAAAAGTTTTTGTAAGTTCGTTAAACGACATAACTTCGTCGCCAATTTGAACATCTTTTGCTTTCTTTGTTGTTCCGTCTGCCATTGTTATTTCGGTTTCACCGTCAACACAGCAAGGCAACGCACACATTTTGTTATGAACCAAAACGCCTTGTGCAAAGTAGTTATGATTGTCTTTTGTTGTGAATGTGTAGGTGTCTATCTCTTCGCAAACAACATATTCCATGTTAACAATTTCCTTATCGAAAAGCAAGCTTAGCGAGAAAATCATATCCCCAATTTGAGTTCCCGTCGCTTGCAACTCAATGTCGGAATAAGCACGTTGTCCTTTTTCTGGCGAATAAACAATCCAACCTCTTTCGCTGAACATTGGGTGGTCTGGAGTTATCTTAATTTGAGAACCATCTGCAAAAGTTATGTAAACAAGTTCGGTTCTCTTAACATGAATTAAGGTTTCAACAGTTGTTATCTCCAACTTATGCGTTTCGGTGTTGTAGGACAAGACCTTGTCTCCAACAACAACATCTTTAATTTGTTTTTGAGTCCCATCAGCCATTGAAATTAAAGTCTCGCCCGTTAAACAGCAAGTGTCAGTTGTTTGCTGGACGCCCGAAACAGTAATTTCCCCTCCTGATGCACTGACTGTTATTGAAATGCTTATATCTTGTGAATAAAGCTCTTCGTTGTATTTTCTGTAATATACACTATCATTAAGCTCAAATCCATACTGTATGAACTTTCCTGTTCCAGAATCACAACTAGCATGGTAACCTTCTACAGTTGCCGTTATGGTTATTGTTGTGCTGGAAGAAGAAACCGGAACAAGAGTAGATGCCCCTGCATCTAATGTCCCACTTTCACCGCCTGAAACACTATATTTCAAATTCGAATAGTTACTTGATGAGTTAACAGTTATTTTAACTCGGCTTACCCAATGCGCATAAAGCGTGTGTTCTGATGCAGTTAACATCGTGTCTAAGCTTCCAACTTTAGATCCTCCAGTTTCCGCCGTATACCATCCAAGGAAGGTATATCCGCTTTTTGTTACTGTTACTGGAAGATTATATGTTGAACCATACTGAATGTCTCTGAAACCCACATTTTTTTCGATTGTTGTTATCCAAGTTGAATTGTTTGGGACCGTTATTTCCCCGCCGCATGCATCAACTGTAACCTTATATGAATTTGGAGTTTCATTCCATTGAGCATAAAGTGTGTGATCGGATTCGTTTGTAACAGTTGTTGTTTCATCAATCTGAGTCCCGCCAGTTTTGGAAGTAAACCAGCCTTTGAAAGTTAAAGTGTAGCCCGCTCTGTTTTTTGTTGGAGTTGGAAGCGTTCCGTAGGCTTTTCTATAAACAACCTCAATCGTTTCTGGAGAAACCGAACCCCCAAGCCCTGGATCAAAGGTTATCGTAACCTTTTTAGCCCATTCTGCGTCGAACGTGTAATTTGAAGCAGATTCGAAAAGATTGCTACGCTCGTCGTCAATAACATATTCGCCACGTTCATTAAAATAACAATGTTCTCCCGAGCTTTCTGAATAACGATTAAACGCATAGCCTGCTTTTTCTGGGATTCTAATTGTGTTGTTTGAAAGTGGAGTTGTACATGACGCATCAGAGTAGAATATTTGATTTGCATCATTATATATAAACCAAACTTCGTCTGTTCCGCCTGTTCCGCCGTTTTTGTTAAATGTAATCTTATATTTATTTGGCGTTTTAGTATATTTCGCATAAAGTTCGTGGTCGTCGTCTGTTTTAACCGGGGTTTCGTTGCCATCAATTATTGAAGCGCTTTCGTCTTCGCTAAGTTTCCAACCTGCAAAAACATATGTGTAGCCAACTTCGTCGTCAACGGTGTAGTCTTCTAGCTCTGGAAGAGTTCCATAGGGTGAATCGTAGATTACAACTTTTGTTGCAGATTTTCCGTCGGCTGCAACTGTCCAGCCGCTTGTTGCTGGAATTGTTCCGTTAACAACTTGAACAGTAACTGTGTAGGTTTTTGCAGTTTCCGTGTATCTTGCATAAATGGTTAAAGAATCTTCAATTGTTTTGTTTGAATTAACTTCGTTGCCGCCAGATCGTGAGTCGTAGAATTTATCAAACGCAACATCGTAACCAGTTTTAGTGTAAGGCGTTGCGGTTGGAAGAGTTCCAACAACTGTTCCATATGGAACTTGTTTGGTTGCAGTGTCTCCTGAAATTGTCCAATCGGAATTCCCGGAAAGCGTTCCGCCGTTGGCGTTAATTGTAACAGTAAACAACTGACGCCAAACGCCTTGAATTCTTTGGAAACTAACTGCGTTTGCGTTCCAAGTTGCCATGTTTGTTGGATTTCCGCTTGGGTCTTTGCCTGGTTCGTTTGAAGTTGAAACAAAGATAATAATTTTATAATTTTCAATGTTTGTGATTGTTTCGCCCAAAACAAGTTTCCGTCCATTAACTTCCGCAGGAATAAACAAAATATTTGTTGTAGTTCCTGGATTTGGGACACCATTTAAAATATAGTGTCCACCTTCGGCGTTCCATTCATATGATGCACCATCCCCAGGTCCTGTTAATAGCTTTCCGCTTTGCCCGTCGATTGACCATTTATTATTACTAAATGTTAATTTAACCATTCCAATTGAGATGTTCAAATAAGTGATATTAATGGTGATTTCGGTGCAATTTGTTCCAACCTCAATGTTATATTGACGTGTTGTTGTGTCAAACAAGATTTGCGCGCCGTTTCCGTTTGCGAATAGGATTCCATAGTTGAATCCGCCGCCAGCGGTTAAGTTATCCCCGCTTGCATTTCCTCCTGTTCCTGGAGTTGCTTTAATTTTATCTCCCCAGCCATTCGTGCCATTTGAGAAAGGCAATTTTGTTGTTCCCGCAATATCTCCTTTTGTAACTTTAATTCCAGTGTATGGGCTGCGATAGACATTAATTGAAGTTATGCCGCTGCTGCCGTGAGCGTGCTTGTCGCCATAGAAATTAACGCTAATTGTTTCGCCTGCGTTTATTGTTTTTCCGTTGCCAAGGTCTGTGAAGCCAGCACCTGCAGCTGCTAAACCTGTTTTATTTCCATAATAGTCAACAAGTTTAACCATGCTTAAGTTGTTGGCTGTAACAGTGCCCTCAGTTCCTGAAATAACAAGTCCATACTCTGTATACATGTTTGCATCGGATGTGTCAATTCCAACATATTGGCTTACATATTGATAGTTAAATTTAAAGGTGTTGCCAGTAATTTGCTGACCATTTATCGCAATTTTGTAAGTTCCTTCCCATGTTCCGCTTCCGTCTTGAACAAGGAAATTATTGTAAGTTACAGAATTTCCAATTGTTTTATAACCTTTATCCTTATTATTTGCAAAGCCAGTTAATGTAACATTTGAAACTTGTCTTCCTTCTTTGTTATCGTAAATTTGGAAAACTTTGAACCCATTTGACTCATCTGAAACTTTGGTGCTCGTTGGAGTTAAGACCTTATCATATTGAGCTCCATTCCATTTAATAGGAATATATATAGTAGAATACTTATTATATGGATCTCTAGTTATAATCTTATATCTTTGTTTAATTGTTGTTGAAAGGTTGAACGAAATTGTTTCGGTGTTGTCGGAAACTCTAACAACAAAGTTGTTTCCAGAAATTTTTTCCTCTGTGAAATGCGTGTTTGAAACGTAGTTAATTGTCATTCCGTTTAAAATTCCGCTGTTTATTGTTGTAAGTTCAGCACTTTGCGAAATTGAAACGGTTGCGCTTGGTTGTGTTAAATTGCCATTTGGATCATGACCAAAAGTTATGTTGTCAAGAAGAATGAGTTGTTTATCTGCATTGTCGATGTTGGAATTTGCCCAGAAATTATTAAATTCAGTTTCGGATTTTGCCACCCAAACCCATGCATTGTTCTTATACTCATAAACCGCATAAACATCTGCGTTATTCTTTTCGTCGTAGGCAACTGCCCAAATTGAGAAAGTGTCGCCTTCATAAATTTCGCTTGAAGAGTTGGATTTATTAAGTTCAACGCTTGTTCCGTCCGTCTTTTTATAGTGGAGAGTTATTGTTATTGGTTCTCCGGAAGAATCGGTAACTTGATAGCCAAATTTATCTCTTATTATAATTTTGATTTGCGCGCCACCAAGATTTGTTGCTTTAAGGCGTAAACCATAGGCTTCAAGTCCAGTTTTTCCATTGTTAAATTCTTCGATGCAGTTTGTTCCTAATCCAAGAACATAGCTTGCTGAATCGTTTGAAACAACGCTTGCAGTAAGTTGACTTACATCGTCGATGTTTTCAATTTGAATTAAATCGGAAAGATAAACTCTTGTTATTGACGCCTCGCCTTGCGCGCCTTCTTCACAGTTGATAATCTTATCTCCTGAAACCGAAAGCGATTGTATCTTAACATTTGGAATAATCTTAATTCGCAAGTAGTAAACATCGTTGCTGCCTTTTCCGCCAATTTCTAGTTTAAGGTGAATAATATCGCCGCCGTTTTGTGCCCCACGAGGAACAATTTCATAGTTAACAATTCTTGAGCCGTCTTTTTCTTTCTCAACAATTCCAAGAAGTCCCGACATATTGGTAGTGAAATTGCTGTTGGAAACATAATTCCCAAATCCAAGTTCAAGAGTAAGTGCTTTTTCATATGGAGTTGAATCGAATTTTGTCATTCCAAGTTCGGTTATTAAAATATCTCGAACAAGGTCGTAAGACGTTCCCGCAATAAGTTCAATTGTTTTGGTGAACTTATATTCTCCATTCCCATAAAGATTGAATTCGCCTTCATTATAGCTGTTCAAACTTGATGGAAGAGTTGGATTATTATTTTTAATTGTTACGTTTTCAATCAACGTGTCGTCGAATTTAAAGTCGCGAACAAGCTTGTAGGTGTAAGTTCCAACTTCTGTTCCATATTCGTTTGAAATTTTGAGAGTTGTTTTGTTATTATATTCATTTACGTATGTTAAACCACTAAGAGCGGTGCCATCTTTATTAAACTTTTCAACGCCAACTGCAAAAGGAATCACATATGTTTCTCTTCCAAATGTGTAGGTGAAAGTTATGTTGGAAGAAGGCTGAATAACATCAAGCCCTTGAATTGCTTCAAGTCCAATTGTGTTTTGAGAAACTGAAGAAACATAGAATTCATACATATCTTCATTTGAAATGTTTCCGAAAATTGATTTAAGAGCAAGTTTTCCTGCGTCTGTTATTTCTTTATAGTAAGTTGCGTCATAAGAACTTCCGTTTTTAACAACTCTAACATAGTAAGTGTTTGTTCCGCTTGATGTTTCAACTTCAATTGGCCAAATTCCTTCTTGTGTGAAGACAATTGATCCACCAGCGGAAACCGTGCAAATTTCGTCATCGTTGTCTTGACCAAGAATGTTTCTTGAAACAACGCCGCTAACTGTAGCTGGGGTGCTAACCGTGCCGCCAGCAGGGTTATCCAAGATGAAAAGTTTTGCAAGTTGCGCTTTTGTGCCGCCAAGAGCGTAAACTGTTACTGGTTCAAGGGCAGCAGTTGTGAAATATGAATATTTTTGTTTTGCAAAAACTTCAAATGAAACTTTTCCAAAGTTGTATGTGTTTTGTTTCATTTCAACTTGAACATATCCGTCGTCAAGATTGAATATCTTGCTTCCCGCAGGAAGTTCTGTATCTGGAATTGTTATTGTTATTTCGCTTGGATTTGCGCTTTCTGTTCCTGGGAACGAAACGCTTAAAACCTTTGTTGGCGAAAGAATCAAGTTGTATGAGCCAAGAATAATATTTGTTCCCTTGATTTTAATATCAACTGAAACATAAATATTTTGTCCATTTGTTTTGTCAATAATTGTTACTTGTCCATTTTCTGTAACACTAATATAACTCTTGAACGACTCGCAACTGAATGTAATATCACTTAATCCATTTCCACCTGTAACCTCAATTCTGTTTCCTTGAAGAAGGTTAAGAGCATAATTTCCTTGAATTTTTTGCTCAACATAAACTGCTTCGCGATCGAATCCAGCGCCTGTTCCAATTCCGTAATTTGGATAGTTAATGTTTAATGTATATATTGGGTTAATTGTTATTTGCATTTGAGCAGTTATGCTTTCCCCAATGATGTTGCCGTTTTCGTCATATTTAGCAACAACAACTGTTAAAGTTGCAAGTCTTTGTGATGCAACATGAGAAACAGTCATTGAGATTGTCTTGTCAAGTTTAAACTCAACCAAATCATATTTCGTTTCAACCTCTAAGGAATTTCCAAACTTCAACCTTTCGCCAGTTTCTCCATTCCAAGTGATAGTTGCTGTAAATTTATATCCAGAAAGGGATTTGAATTTGTTTTCAAGTTCGGAGTTAAATTGAAGAATTTTATCTAATGAAACACCAAAAGTTGTATCTGCGTTTACTAATTCTGAACTATTATCTATCTCAACAAGTTTTGGACAAATTGTTAAGGTTATTTCCTTAATGCAAGGATTGCTTTCGCTTGTTCCGCTTAAAACTCCTCCCCAAACATAAATTGTTATGGTTATTGTTGTGTTTGAAGCAACTGGATTAAATGTTATTTTCGAACCATCAATTGTTGCGCAGTTTCCAGAAGCAACAATTCTCCATTCTAAGCCATTTAACTCTGTTTGAGTTAAGTCCTTTCCGTCATTTTTGATAGCAAGCCAATTTTTAACATCATATTCAACATCTGCAAAAATTTCTTTGGAGAAGTCTTCTTTTTCATTAATATTAATTGGGCTCTTTGCTTCAAGTTTAATTTCTGCAATTGTGCCTTTTCCTTTGTTATAGATAACAAGAATTGCACTTTGCGAGTTTGGAGACGCTTTAACAACTATTGTGTTGTCTTCGCCAAGACAAATCATGTTATCTGAAGTTTGGATTACTCCATTTTCATTTATGATTGCATAACTTAATGTATCAATTCCTTCAACACCAATTGCAGTAAGATTAAATCCGTTTGCAATTTCAATTGTTGAACCAATGTTGCTTAGCGAAGTTCCTCCATTTGTTATTGCCATTTCGCCAGAACGTCTTGGAACAACTTCAATTTGGTAAACTGCATATGCGCCATTAAGCGTTGTTATTTCAATTGAAATTTCAAGTTTATTTGCTCCGTTACGCAAAATTGTAACTTTGCCATCGGCAGAAACTGAAACATAACTGCTGAAGTTGCTTGATGCAATTTCTTCGCCATTAACTTTAACATTCAAAAGAGCATAGTTAAGTTTGTTGAATGCCGACGATGGATTTGTGAATGTTGAATCAATTCCAGCGGCAAATTCAATATTAGCGTATGCATTGCCCGTGTAGTTTCTGTTTTTCGAGCCAAGGTCGATGTTATATGAATCTTGAGTGAATTGGTCGAAATACAAAACTTGTTTATCGTCTTCGCCGTGTGGATAGTTAATTTTAATGCTTTGAGAAGCGAGAACTTGAATATGATAGTTGAAAATATATTCTGCTTTCTCATAGCCTTGCGCATAGCCTTCATACGTAACTTGAATTACATATTCCGTGTCCTGTGCAATTGGTTGTGTTTTAAGCACAAGTTTTCCGTTTTCGCTTCCAATTGAAACGGCTCCGCCATATGGCGAAATTTCAACTCCGTCTTTGTAGAGTTTATATGTCATTCTGTTTGGTTGTGCAGTTAAGAAATATAAAATTCTGTTAATGCAATATTCACCGTCATCTCCAAGCGAAATTGAATTTCCGCTTTGAATTATTGTTTTAAATGTTCCGTTTAAAACAGCGTTAATATCGCTTTTTGTAAATCCGTTTACTTCTTCAATTGCATTTCCGTCTTTATCATAGAAATTAAGGAACGACGACCATTCAAAAGGTGTTATTAAAACATCAAAAATTCTTGATTCTTGAGAGTCTCCTTCGCCAACGTAAACAACAATTTGCGCTATGATAAAGCCTTCGGCTGTTTTAACAATTTTGTATGAAACTCCGTCTTCTTGGAAATTTTCAAGTCCGTTTAAAGCATAGAGTCTTGGAAGATTTAAAATTCTTCCGTCTTGCGCAATTTCACCAAATTTAACAGCAGTGATTTCGCGTTCTGCTAAGAACCATGTGTAAGCTTGGTTAATTGCTTGTAAACTGTAAAGTGAAATATATGTTGAACCATTATATGTTACTGTTTGAATTCCAGAAGTGTTGTCTGGGTCGAAAATAATGTTTGGTGCAACATAGTAAACAAAAGTGAACTCCATGTCGCCATAACTAAACACAAATTCTTGACGTCCATATTTTTTAACGCCAGAAATTATGAATTCTGTTCCGCCGTCTTCAAGGCTTAACCCGTTAAGTTTAACTTTTGAAGCATCAAACAAACTTGCCCCTTCGGTTCTTACTCTTATGAAATTAATTTCAACGCCGGTGTCGCCAAATTTAAGACTAAATGTGTTTTCGTCAAATTCAATGTAACTTCCGTTCAAAATTGGATCTAATTCATTATTTAAATAATATATATTTTTTTCAACTTTAACATTTGCGTTATCTTCAACTTGAATGTTTGGAGAAACGTTAAATGTAAATTCTTTAACAAGGTCGTATGAAGTTGGATCGTTTGAATTGGAAATTCTAATAATATATCTTCCTGGATTTTTAAATTTGACTGAAATAAGGTTTAATCCGCTTATAACAAGTTCAATATCGTTGTTTTCAGCTGCAAGATTAATTAAGTTCCCATTAAGGAAGAAATATAATCTGTCGGAAGTGTCTGGGGAAGCGGAATATGAATTTGTTGTGAAATCATATTTCCAGAATCCAAAGTTCCCAGAAGGAATTTGAATTTCCGATTCTGCATATGCTCCAATTTCCCCCGATTCTGCCGTTGCGCCTGGGTGGCTTGGAATATCTGCTTTCAAATCGTAGAAAGGTTTGATTGTTATATTAAAAGAGAAAGTTTGTCCAACTTCAAAACTTGAAGCGGAAACTGTTATTGTTGCTGATGCTCCAAAGTTTTCAAGGAATTTAATTCCAATTCCATATGTTTCGTCGTTAACGATTTCAATTTTGCGTTTTTCGCCGTTAACAAGAATTGTGTCAAGTTGAGGAACGAACGTGAAAAGGTTTGTTATGTCAAGGCCTTCGCCTTCAACGCCAATTTCTTTTGCAAGAATTTTAACAAGCCCGTTTCTTGTAACTCCTCCAACTGAACTTCCTAAGAAATATATAACATTATCACCCTTTGCGCCAATAATTTGATAGCCAAAAGTTGTGTCGAAAGAAAGAATTCTTTGGTCGGTAAGCCCGTCAAGGTCTGGATAGATAACTTCTGTTGTGTAGTTTGAACTTACTGTTATTGTTAAAGTTTTTGAAACAAAGTCGGAATGAGCATAGTTTGCCGAAAGGGTTAAGGTTGCAGTTCCTGCTTTAAGGAAACTTACGGAATATCTCGATCCGTCCCAGTTAAGCGAAACAACATCTGGGGCGCTTGAGGTTATAACATATGAATCGTCAAAGCCAAATCCTTTAAGGAAAACATTAATGTAATATTTCCCGTTTTCTTGCAAGATTGCAATTGAGTTAACGTTAATTTCAAAGCCTGCTTCGGCAATTAATTTTTCAACGCTAACACTTGTTATTTCTTGGCCTTCTTCGCCAAAATTTGCTTCTCTAACTTTTCCGCTGTAAATTTGAAAAACTTCGGAAGTTTTGCTTATTGTTTTAAGTTGCAAAGGCAAGTTGCTTGCAACAATTTCATATTTAACGGAAATGCTTTCTTGTTTTTCCGCTGCGTTATTTTCATATTCAACTGCATTTGTTGAAAGTTTAATAACATATGAAACAATTTCCTCTTCTTCTGTTCTTGAAAGAATTTCGGAAAAATCGGAAAGAGGGTTTTCTGTTGAGAAAATTGAAACAAGCGCATCATTAAGTTCTACATTTGTTGAGCCAATTTTGCAATAGAGATTTGCGTTGTTAATAAGTTGGATATTTCCTGCTTTTGCAAGCATTTTAAACAAATTTTCGTCTTTTTTCGCAATTTTTATTGCAAATTCAATGTTATTTTGTGTTTTTTGAAGGAAATAAATTTTTTCCGCTCTTGAATCAAAGTTTTCTTCATTGTTAATTCCGTATGGGAAAATTCTTGTTCCTTCTCGAATTTCTAAAGCAAAATCTGTTAATGCTCTTTGAACTTTAATTGGCGCATAAACAAGGTTTCCGCCAAAAGTTGGAAGAGAAATGATTCTGTATGCTCCGCCATAGAGATTTGCCGAGCCTTGTGGATTTGTTTCAACAACTGCAAAGATAATGTTAAATTGAATTTCGTCAATATCTAAATCTTTCACCGTTAAATTGAAAGCAGAATCAATTTCATAGATGTTCCCAGAAATTCCGGAAATTGTTCCGTTATATCTCTTAACGTTTAAATATTTTGTTAAATCAACATCTTGCGACGAGAAAACAAAGTATTTAATTGCTTTATAGGTTGGATTTTCGGAAAGATTTGTTATTTTTGCCAAGTTTTCAATTGAAATTGTGTTATATGCAAAGTATTGTTCGTTTGACGAAACAAAAACTCTTTCATTAAAGCCTCCTGTTCCAAGGTCCTTATTTGTTTTTGTTTCTTGGTTAACTTGCCATTCAAGATTTGGAAGAACAACTTCGTTAACCGCGCTGTCGATATAGTATGGTCCATAGTTTTCTTCATTGTTTAAAACAAGTCCTTCGTCTGGGCTTAAATAGTAAACTCCAAGGCGAAGCCCAGAAATTCCATATGATGCCAAGTTTTCAAGAGCAGGAAGAGCAATAATTTCCCAGTAACTTAAATTCGAAGCATTAAGATAGATTGGACGGAAGAAATTAAAGTTAAATAAACTGTTTTCACCGTCAATTCCAAGAGCCGAACCTGTTACAACGGTGTGACCTGAATACATTTCGAAAAGTTTTGGAATAACGTCGCCGCCAATCTGGTTGATAACGGTTGCGTCATACCAACGTCCGTTAGCATAGAATTGAATTGAAAGCAAAATGTTTTTAATGTTATTTTGAGCCGAGCCTTGTGTTGAGTTAATTAAAATTCCAAGGTTATTTTGTGCGTTTGCATTGTTAGCAAAAATGATATTTGAATAGTTAATGTTGAAATCAAGAGGATTCCCGTTGTTAAACTTTGGACTTTCGGAAACCTCAAAGCCGCTTATTGGAATTTCTTTGATAACAAATTCTTTTTCTGTTCCAACGCCTTTCAACGAATCTCTCATAAGCGAATCGTAATCGCCAATTTGTTGCGCTCCGCTTGAAGCAGCCTCATCTTCAATTAAAGATGTTTTAAACATTCTTGCGTAAATTTTAACATTTCCTGTTAAATTTGTTGTTAAGAAACTTGAGCCCATCGTTTCTTTATTGTTAAATTTATAGTTTCTTCCAAATTCCATTGTTGAAGAAGAAATTGGTTGGTTATTGGAATTTGCAAAGTTGATTATAGTTCCGGAGTTGTTAACGTCGTTGTCCAAAGCAAAGATAACTCTTTTAAATTCTTTTGTTGTTCCGTTTGCCCCGTCTTTTCCAAATCTATAAACTGCTCTTGCAGGTGTGACATTTAAAATAGCAGAAAAGAGGCCTTCGCATCCGACCTCGATTTTTCCGTTATTAACAATTAGTTCAAGTTCATTTGTTCCAGGAATTGTTCCAGAAGATAAACTATCGCCTGTGATTCCAACAATTTCAATGCTATCAACTGCAACGTCAACATTCAAATATGTTGAAGTGCTTGAAGTTGTTGTTGCGGAAACGCTTGTTGCAATAAGTTGTGTGTAGCCTCCAACATTATAGAGTTTTGTTGTTTCCGTAACCTCATCGTTAATATTTTCTGGGGCAATAACAGCAATTGCTGTGAAATATGAGTTAATTTGAACATAGCGAGGGACAATAACAATTCCGTTTGTTATGTACTGCGCTTTATCTTCACTGCATGAATGGAAAATTAAAACATTTCCGCCTTTGTCGTAGCCGCGGAAAAATTTGATTGTTGGCGAAGGAACAATTTCCTCATCCTCTTCCATAAGCATCAAATATGTTTTGGATTGAGTTTTTGGGAAACTAAGTTCAACACCCAATTGGTTAACGCCTTCAGTTTGGCTTGAAAGAATTAAATCAACATTCCCGCCAATATTATAGGGAGTTGAACCTCTTGAATTATAAATCTTTGAACCTTCTTCGTCATAGGTTACGTCGGCAAAGAACAAGTCTTTTGGGTCTTTTAAGTTATCAGTTAAATTGCCGCTTAAATAGAGACCAAGAATAATTATTCCAATTAGTCCAATAACTGAAAAAACTGTTGCAAGAACGAACTTGCCAATTGTTCCAAGTTTCTTTTTCCCTTTTTCAAGATTTTGTTCATTTTTTTCGTGTTTGTTTCTCATATTTTCCCCCTTGGGTTTTTTCGTTAGAAAATATTTTTTGCAAATATATTAAAATTATATATATATTCAATTATTTAGTCAAATAAATTGGCTTACATGGCAAAAAGAAAAAACCTTCCGATTTTGGAAGGTTTTTTGTTATTTTAACCAAAATTAGTCTGCAACAAATGGCAAAAGAGCCATAACTCTTGCGCGTTTGATTGCGTCGGAAAGTTCGCGTTGGTGATATGCGCAAACTCCTGTTTGTCTTCTTGGGAGAATTTTCCCTTTTTCTGTCATAAATCTCTTTAATTTTGCAACATCTTTATAGTCGATTTTTTCTTCTTTATTTTGGCAGAAAATACAAACTTTTTTCTTTGAAGGCTTTTTAAATTTTTTCTTTTCTTCGCCTGCAACTTTTTCGCTCATAATTATCTCCTTTTAATTAAAATGGAAGGCTATCGTCGTCGATAGGTTTAAGTTCAGTAACATCTTCAACAGGAGCATCTTCTCTTGATGTTCCGTCTTGATTTCTGTTTGTTGAAATGAATTCAACTTCGTCTGCAACAACTTCGGTAACATATCTTTTTGAACCGTCTTGTGCATCATAACTTCTTGTTTGAAGTGTTCCAACAATTCCGCATTTGCTGCCTTTTTTAAGATATTTATGGCAGTTTTCTGCTTGGCCTCTCCAAACAACAATGTTAATGAAATCTGTTTCTCTTTCTCCGCTTGCTCCAACATATCTTCTTGAAACAGCAATTGAGAAACGGCAAACGGAAATTCCGTTTGTTGTTGTTGTTAATTCTGGGTCTTTTGTTAAATTACCAACTAATAAAACTTTGTTCATATTTTTCTCCTAATTTTAAGATTTTTACCTAAAAAACCTTAAAAATTCCTATTTTTTCTTATTTTTTACTATTTTTTAACGAAAATTTGACGAACAACATTGTCTGTAATATTCATTAAGTTGTTAATTTCTTTAATCATTTCTGGATTAATTGAGAAGTTAACAAGAACATAATATCCTTCGTTTTTGAAGTCAATTGGGTATGCAAATTTTCTCATTCCCCATTTATCTGTTCCCTCAATAGCTCCTCCTCTCGACTCAATCATCGAAGTAACTTTCTTAATTGTTTCTTCTTTTTGTTCGTCGGTTGCGCTTGATGAAATGATATAGAGCAATTCATACTTATTCATATCTTTTCCTCCTTTTGGACAAATTCCAACCTTCAAGTTGGTTTTGGTTTTTTCGATTGAAAAAACAAGGACTTTTGTCAAGTCGATGATATATTATCACAAATAAAGTCTTTTTGCAAGCAAAAAATAAAAAACGCCAAGAACTTTTTCTTGGCGTATCTTTTTAAAAATCTATTTTTCAATTGCTTTATTAAACGCTGCGCACGCAACAACACTTAAAGCCGAGCATGCTAAAGTTGAAAGAAGTTTTCCAGTGTTTGAAAGGGAAGGATTTGTGTAAATATGATAGATTGCACCTGCTTCAAATGTTAAAGCAACCGCATCAGACACAATTGGAGCAATCTTTTCTTTCATGTCTTGCAATTTTCCCTTAAAATTGATGCTGTTCCCATATGTATTTGCTAAAACTGAAACTGTGTTTGGATATTTTTCCGCAAATTGGGCTAATTCTTGCCCGCTTTTTGGAATGTTATTTATAGCACAAAAACCATTTTCTTCTTCCAATATACCCTTTTCAAAAGCCTTTTCAAGAGCAGAAACAACGCCAATTTCTTTGCATTGCTCTTCAATTTCTTCCAAGTTTTCTTTTGAAAATTTATTGGTTGTTGAAAAAGACAAAATAAGTTCAAGAGGGCTTTCATTTTTTAATCCAATTTCAAGTTTTGGCGCCCCTAAATATATTTCATTTAAGTTAACAGCATTAAATTCAAACTCGTCTAAAATTCTTGCAACAATTTCGTCGTTTCCGTTCCAACTTATGTTTTCACAGCCAACTCTTTCGTGATTTTTTAAATAAGATTTTAATTTTGAAATGCGCTTTTGTTGTTTATCCATAAAACTCTCCTCTGCTTGGAAGAATATCACAGGTAAAAACCTTTGTCAATAACATTTTTTAACAAAAAAAGAACACCCCGCTAAAGGTGTTCTTTATTGTTCCTTGATTAAAAACTGAATACTAAATTGGAATGGGTTTTGATGTTTAACACTGTGGTTCATACCTTGTTTTATATTACTCATTCATAACAAAGTTTTGATTATAAATCACAAATAATTTCAGTCACTTTCGGTGTTGCTTTTTGCTAAAAGCATAAAATTATAAATTTTCGATTTGTTTTAAACAAATCCACCTTAATTGAACTTGTCAATTATAGTGTCGACTTTAAAGAAATACTCTTTAAAAGGAGGTGATCCAGCGGCACCTTCCGATACCGCTACCTTGTTACGACTTCACCCCAGTCATTGGTTTTACCTTAGACGGCTGCCTCCTTGCGGTT
>ULWZ01021245.1_pt1 | contig 19938 bp, 16 predicted proteins | sample 1960811 | NCBI WGS metagenome assembly ULWZ01 (sample SAMEA4835825, study PRJEB28245) | human gut metagenome | biome: gut microbiome; material: fecal sample | place: Denmark | collected 2008 | reverse complement strand
GACAGGCTTGGAGGCGCATACGCCTTCCAGACAGAGCTTTGGAGGGATGCGAAATTCCAGTGCATCTGCCTGAATACCATCCACCGCCAGAAGGACGACGCCACCTTCATCCACCTGCTGAACAACATCCGGCGTGGCCGTCTCCTTGACGAGGACATTGAAATCGGCGGGGAGCGTCTGGACGCCATCGAGGCGTTGAACAGGTGTTGTCTCCACAAGAGCTTCGAGGGGGTGACCCCGGTCGTCCTCTGCACGACCAACCGCGAGGCCGTCGCAATCAACACGAGGATGAAGGAGCGTCTGGAGAGCGAGCCAGTCCTCTTCATGGCGTCGATCTCCGGGCGTTTTCGCGAGGCTGACTATCCCACCGAGGCGACCCTGGAGTTGAAGGTCGGCCTCAGGGTGATGGTTCTCTGCAACAAGCATCTTCCCAACGGAGACTTCGAATACGCCAATGGCGACATGGGTGAAATCACGGACATTTCCGAGCAGGACGCCAGGGTCACAGTGCGCCTTGACAAGGGCAAGGAGGTCGTCCTCGGAATGAACAAGTGGTCCAACTACGACTATGTCGTCGAACGTGACCGTGTTACCGGGAGGACTGCGATTCGCCAGCGTGAAATCGGCACCTTCCACCAAATCCCACTCAAGCTCGCATACGCGATTACAATCCACAAATCCCAGGGAATCACACTCGACAATGTGGATCTGAAGCTTGGGCGCGGATGTTTCGCCCACGGGCAGCTCTACACCGCAATCTCGCGATGCAGGACCCTGGCGGGACTCCGAATCGAGAGGCCTGTCCTCGAGGAAGACCTCATCCTCGACCAGGAGGTGGTGGATTTCTACGAAGAGGTCATGAAGGACACGCCAAAGGACAAGGTGACCGTGGAAGTCCCCCAGGAATACGAAAAGGCAGTCAGGGAATTTCTGGAAAGGCTGCGCAGTGAAGCCAAGGGACAGGAATCCCCGGCACAATCCCCCGCCCCCTAGGAATATGGAAATCAACCCATCGCACGATGCAATCGACATTGTCCGACGACTGCAGGACGCCGGATTCGACGCCGTCCTGGCGGGGGGATGCGTCCGCGACGCACTGTTGGGAAAGACTCCCCACGACTGGGATATCGCGACAAGCGCAACGCCAGACCAGGTCTCCGGAATCTTCCCAAAATGCTTCTCGGTCGGACGGGCCTTCGGAACTACCGTCATCCCCGGAAGCGACGGAGAAAACTACGAAGTCACAACCTTTCGGGGCGAAGGAAAGTACAGCGACGGGAGGCATCCGGACGAAATCCGGTTCGTCGGGATGCGGGAGGATGTGATGAGACGCGACTTCACGGTCAACGCGCTCCTCTACGACCCGATGGCGCACAGGCTCCTGGACTTTGTCGACGGGCAGAAGGATTTGAGGGCGCGGATACTGCGGACGGTCGGAGATCCCGCCAGGCGATTCGAGGAAGACCGGCTCCGCGTAATGCGGGCAGTCAGATTCGCGGCAGTCCTGGGCTTCCATGTCGAGGAGGAGACATGGCGCGCGGTCTGCGCAATGGCGCCGCAGGTCACACCCTGCGTCTCCTCGGAACGCATCCGCGATGAAATCGAGAAGATGCTCCTCTGCGGGGTCTCGGCGCGCGGCCTGATTATGATGGAGCAATCCGGCCTGCTTGACGCAATCCTGCCCGAAGTGGCGGCAGGACGCGGCGTCGCACAGCCTCCGCAATACCATCCCGAGGGGGATGTCTGGCAACATGAACTCAAGCTGATGGGGTTTCTGGACGAGGCGTTCACGCGAATCAGATTCTGCGGCGAGACGCCCGCCGCCAATGAACGCTTTGACAGCGAGGGACGGCTCGCGGCCGCAACACACGCAGAATGGCGGTGGCTCTGCTGGGGAGCACTCCTGCACGACATCGGAAAACCACTCACATACGTGGAAGGAGAGGACAGAATACACTTCAACGGACACGATGTCCAGGGCGCAACACTTGCGGAAGTTGTGATGCAACGCCTGAAACTCCCCTCCGAGGTGGTCACAAACGCAAAGGCGCTCGTGCGGCAGCACATGGAAATCACCCAGATAACGAAGGCACGTCTCTCAAAACAACGACGGCACTTCCAGGATCCCCTGTATCCGCTCCTGATTGAACTCCTAAGGCTGGACACCAGCGCATCCTTCGGAATCCTCGACCTCCATAGGCAGGTGGTCGGACTCTGGAAGGAGGAACAGGCACGCCCGCACCCGCCAAAACCCTCGATTAACGGAAGGGACCTTATTGAACGAGGCTTCAAGCCCAATGCCGACCTTGGAGCATTCCTCGCATTCTGCGCAGACTATGAACTGGAACACCCCTTCGCAAACCGGACGGAAGCACTGGATTGGCTCGATAATGCACTGCGGACAAAAATGGAGGAAAAAGATAGGTAGGGATGAGGGAGGAGGGAAGAGAAAGTAGTGCGTGGTCACTATGCAGTGGGCGTCCGTTGAGCACGGCAAAAATTGCCGTGCAGTAGAGGGTAGAGTGGGATTTACACACAGGCAACGCACGGCGGAATTGCCGTGCGGGCGCGCCCACGCGCGCCAACCACGCACTACCCTCTACCTTCTTCTCCCTACCCTCTACTTTGGACGCACGGCGGAATTGCCGTGCGGGCGCGCCCACGCGCGCCAACCACGCACTACCCTCTACCTTCTTCTCCCTACCCTCTACTCGTATAGTGCGAGTGCGGTTGCCGCGATGACGACTGGGAGTGCCCGGACGGCGATGCATGGGTCGTGGCGTCCTGTGACAGTGAGAGGCACATCTTCGCCCTTTGAGAGGCTGACGCTTGACTGTTCGCGTGAGATGGATGGCGTCGGTTTGAAGAATGCCTTGAACAGAATCGGCATACCAGTTGAGATACCCCCGAGGACGCCGCCGCAATTATTCGTTTTTGTCCTTATCTGACCTGTTTTGTCAAAGTAATACTCATCATTATTTTCGCTACCGTGCAGGCGTGCAACCTCTGTTCCGATTCCGAAGGAGACAGCCTTTACCGCGGGGATTCCGAAGACGGCCTGTGCTATTCTGTTTTCCAGTCCACCGAACATTGGGTCTCCGATTCCTGCCGGCACTCCGATGGCGGCGCATTCCACCGCCCCTCCGATGGAGTCTCCCGCCATTCTGGCGTTTTCGATACAATCCATCATTGACCCTGCGGCGTTGTCATCGATAGCCGGGAATCCTTTTTCGTCGAGTTCATCGAGTTGTGCCGCAGTCACATTGATTGGATTGAAAGGCGTATCGAGAGCATCCCCGATTTGTGCGACATGTGCGCCGACCCGGATGCCCTTTGCCTCCAGGAGTTGCAGTACGATCCCCCCCGCGATGCAGAGCGGCGCCGTGAGGCGTCCGGAGAAGATTCCCCCTCCTCGGATGTCGTTGTATCCGTGGTATTTGACGGATGCCGGATAGTCTGCGTGCCCGGGTCTGGGGACATCCCTTAGATTTGCGTAGTCATTCGAGTGTTGGTCGGTGTTTCGGATGATTGCGCAGAGGGCTGCCCCTGTCAGGACGCCGTCCTGGATTCCCGAGAGGAATTCCGGGATGTCGTCCTCCTTTCGCAGCGTAGTGAGCGTGCCTTGTCCCGGGGCGCGTCTTGCCAGGAATCTACGCAGCTTCTCCTGGTCGAGCCTGGTTCCCGGGGGGAGTCCTTCCAGGACGCACCCGATTGCGGGTCCGTGGGATTCGCCGAAGATAGTCAGGCGGATTCTTTCACCGTATGAATTCATGCTGTCTTGACCTCCTCGTTTGTCGCCATACTCCGTGTTGTCCAGAAATCTGGCCAGGACTTTGCGCAGGCTTCCGCGTCCGTAATGTGGACTGGGCCTGTAGCCGCCACTGCTGCGGCGGCGGCAGCCATGACGATGCGGTGGTCGTTCACGCCATCCACCCGTCCACCGCGATATGCGGACACTCCGTCCACCGTCAGCGTATCATCTTCGACGGCGGCGTGTCCTCCCAGCGCCGTAATCATCGCCCGGGTTGACTCCAGCCGGTCGGACTCCTTCAGGCGGAGCCTTGAGGCGTTGACGAAGCGCGTAGTGCCCGCCGCAACACCCGCGACCACCGCAAGGGCGGGAACCATGTCCGGGATGGCCCTGACATCTATCTCCGGCACCGCGGCCAGCCTTCCGGGGAAGACCTTCACCAGACCATCCTCCTGCAGGACGCGGGCTCCGAAAGTGCGGAGAAGCTCCACAATCCGGCGGTCCCCCTGCGGCGACTCCAGGTCGAGATTTGCGAGGGCCAGCCCGTCGCCGCCAAGTGCGGCCGCGACCATTGGGAATGCCGCGCTGGACCAGTCGCCTTCGACGGTCATCCCATCCTTCAAGGCAGTGTAGCCACTGGAGCCCTCGACGCGGAAGCCTCTCTCCGTGGAGGAGACCCGCACGCCAAAGGCGGACATGGCGGCAATAGTCAGGCGGACATAGTCCTGCGATTCCAGTGGAGTCGAGAGAGTGATGGACGAGGCGCGCCCCGTCATGGGAAGTGCCAGCAGCATTCCCGAGATGAATTGCGACGACACATCCCCCGGCAGGGTGAATTCGCCGCCCGCAAGCCTCCCCCGGATTGTCAGCGGCAGGCGGTTGCCGGTTGCCGTGACTCCGTGTGCGGCGAGGGCATCGAGAATTGGGGCGATTGGGCGTTCCGGGAGCCGTCCATGCCCAATGAACGTCGCGCCCTTGCCCAGGGCGGCGGCGACGGGCAGCATGAACCTCAGGGTCGTTCCGGACTCGCCGCAATCCAGGACCGGAGTAGCCTCCGCCATCAAAGTATCGAGGCAGCTTTTTGTTGCATTGACATCCTGGGAGGGGGTTCCGAGGATGCGGATTGCATCCAGCGGTGTTTTTGAGAGCGCCGCGCAGACCAGGAGCCTGTGCGCCACCGACTTCGAGGATGGAATCTCAACGCGGCCGCGCCACGGGCTATTGTGGAGAACCAGTTCCCTCATCGCGTCATCAGCCCCTCGGACAGCATCTTGACGGGAATCTCGCGCCTCACGCATCGGCCGATGCATTCCGGGACGACGATTGTGATAGCGTCGCCGCTGCGCTTCTTGTCATGAAGCATGATATCGGCCAACTCCTTCCACCCGAAGGGGAGTTCCGTGGGGAGCCTGTAGCGTTTCAGCGCATGGACGAGGCGTTCCGACGTTCTGGAGGCGCACCATCCGCGCGCCTCTGCGATGCGCGTCATTGCGACCATGCCGATGGCCACCGCCTCGCCATGGGAGATTGCAAAACCGCTCCGGGCCTCCACGGCGTGCCCCACCGTGTGGCCAAAATTCAGAAGAGCGCGGTCCCCCCGGTCAAATTCGTCCTGCGAGACGATTTCCGCCTTGATTCTGACACATTGCGCGACCACCTCCTGGATATGGCCGTCAAGGCATCCGTCGCTGTCAAGCATTCCGAAGAGCGCCTCGTCCCGTATGACGCCGTATTTGACCGCCTCGGCCATACCGTCGAAGAGGATGCGTTCTGGAAGCGTGTCAAGCAATGCGGTGTCGCAGAGGACTGCCGTGGGCTGCCAGAATGCGCCGACGAGATTCTTGCCCTGCGGGAGGTCGATGCCTGTCTTGCCTCCCACGGAGGAGTCGATGGCGGCAAGCATCGTCGTCGGCACCTGGATGAAGCGGATTCCCCTGAGATAGACTGCGGCAGTGAAGCCCGCCATGTCTCCCGTGACACCGCCGCCCAGGGCAATCACAATGTCCTTGCGGGTGAACTGGTTCTCCGCAAGAAACCCCAGCAGCTCCGAAATCGTGCCAAGATTCTTGGAGGATTCCCCGGCGGGGAAGACGTGGGCGGCCGCGTCCGGAAGCAGCTCCAGGATGTGTCCCAGGTGGAGTGGCGCGACATTGCTGTCGGCGAAGACCGCCACCCTGGAGGCTCCTGTGCCGGCGACGGCTCGGGGCAGCTCCTCCCGGAGGATGCCGCGCCCGATGAGGACCTTGTAGGCGCCTCGGGAGGCATTGACTTGTATCCCCTGCCTGGGTTGCATTTGCAGTCCTGCCCGTAGGAATATGTGCTAGAAGAGAGAGTATGGGGTCTTCGGGAGTGCGTTGACCTTTGCCTTGGCCTCGCGTCCCTTCCGCAGAAGGAGGCAAAGCGCTTCCGCGTCCTTTTCCGCGAGTGCCTTTCTGAAGGCATTGAGATTGCCGATGACGTTGTCGAGTTCCCTGAGGAGGTCGTCCTGGTTGTCCAGGAAGAGCTCCGTCCACATTTTTTCCTGGAGTGTTGCGACCCTGGTCATATCCCTGAATGAGCCGGCGGAGAATCCGCTATGTTCCAATGCCGTAGGCGACTGGACATACGCGCTGGCGAGGATATGCGCGAGCTGGCTGGTATATGCGATGATCCGGTCGTGTTCCTCTGCGGTGGCGAATTTGACTGCACCGAAGCCCAGGTCCAGGAAGAAGCGCTTTGCCGTCTCCAGGATTTCGATGGGGGTGCCCTCCGAAGGGACCAGAATCATGGATGCCTGGTTGAAGAGATTTCCCATGGATGCCTCGAAGCCGGAGCGTTCGATGCCCGCCATTGGGTGCCCGCCCAGGAAGAGAAGCCCGTGTTCGCGGCACAGTGCGGCCGCCTGGTTGCAGACAAAGCGCTTGACGCCGCAGGTGTCCAGGACAATCGTCCCCCTGCGCAATTCGGCGGCATGCTCCTTCAGCCAGTCGACGGTTCCCTGTGGGTAGACCGCCAGTATTACCATGTCCAGCGTGGGCAGGAGTTCGGGGGTGAGTTCCCCGTCCACGGCGTTGACCAGGCGTGCGCGGAGGCGCACGTCCTCCTGGGTGTCATATCCGAAGGCCTGATGCCTTCCCTGCGCCTTGATTCCACGTGCCAGGGATCCTCCGATAAGCCCGAGTCCGACGATGCCGATCCTCATTGCATGCCTCCAAAGCCAAGGACACTGCGCACGGCGGCAATCTTCGGGACAGTCTCCGCGAAGACCTCCGGCGTGATGGACTGCGGCCCGTCGCACCAGGCGTGCTCCGGGTCGTTGTGGACTTCGATGATCAGTCCGTCCGCCCCGCAGGCGGCTGCGGCCACGGCCATGTTTGGCACCAGCCAGGAACGCCCTGATGCATGGCTTGGGTCGACGATTACGGGCAGGTGGGAGAGCTTGTGGAGGACAGGAACCGCGGCCAAATCCTGCGTATTCCTGGTGTATGTCTCAAAGGTCCGGATGCCACGTTCGCAGAGGATGACCTGGGCGTTGCCCCCGGACATGATGTGTTCTGCGCTCATAAGCAGCTCCTGATAGGTGTTCGCAAGGCCGCGCTTCAACAGGATTGGCTTGTTGACATGGGCGAGCGCGTGGAGCAGCTCGAAGTTCTGCATATTTCTGGCGCCCACCTGGATGATGTCGATTTCATCAAAGAGGGGAAGCTGGGAGATGTCCATGATTTCGGTGACTACCGGGAGCCCTGTCTCCCTGCGGGCCTCAAGCAACAGCTTGATCCCCTTTTCACGCATTCCCTGGAAGGAGTAGGGGGACGTGCGCGGCTTGAATGCGCCACCCCGCAGGATGTTGGCGCCCGACGCCTTCACAGCCGCCGCAACGGAGCAAATCTGCTCCTCGCTTTCCACAGAACATGGCCCCGCAATCAAGGCAAAGTTGCCGCCGCCTATCTTGACGCCGTTCGGAAGGGTGATGACCGTGTCCTCAGGATGAAATTTCCTGTTGGCGGCCTTGTAGGGATCCTGGACGCGCTTGACCTCGTCGACAATGTCCAGGGCGCTGATGAGGTCGATGTCGACACGCGAGGTGTCTCCAACCAACCCCAAAATCTTCTGGTGCTTGCCTTCGGATGCGTGGATCTCAAGCCCCTGGCTCTTCAGCCAGGTAATCAGATTCTCCAGCTGCACGGCATCTGGGTTTTCCTTCAATATGACTATCATGGAGAGTGACTCATTTGCCCGCACAATGCACAGGATGGACGCCTCGGATTATGCCGAAAAACAGGAAGGGAACGCAGCCTGCACACTTATGCACGGAATTCACATAATTTAATGGTGAGTAGAGAGTAGGGAGGAGAAAGGAGGGAGAAGTGCGTGGATGGCGCGCTCGGGCGCGCCCGCACGGCAGAGTCGCCGTGCGTTCCTTGAGTAGGGAGGAGGGAGGAGAGAGTAGAAGATAGTGCGTGGACACTTTGCAGTGGGCATCCAAAGTAAGGAGTAGAGAGGAGGGAGGAGAGGGGAGGGGAGGGAGAAGTGCGTGGATGGCGCGCTCGAGCGCGCCTGTAAGGTAGGGAGAAGGGAGGAGGGAGGAGAGTGCAATTCCAGCTTCCCATCATTTGCATTGGCTTGGGCAAGGAAAATGCGCGGGTCACTTGAGAGCATCTGAAGGAGGATTAGATTAAACCTCATTTGAGAAGGAGATGCGGAGACTGCGTAAACCACGGGCTACAGATGAATAGCCCGATGCACAGGCTGGTGAAAGCCATGCCTCCTCTTGTCTACCGCCCTGATGTGGCAGAATATGGGTCCAGGCGACCTCAAAACGCCGGCACTTTCACTTTTTTTTGCGTTTAGCACCATACATTGTTCAAGATGAAACTGTCATCCCTTTGGAGAGATCACGCGGTTGTCCAGCGTGACAAGCAGATTGTAGTCTGGGGCAGCGACGCCCCTCCCCGCACCTTCATCCATGCAACCATTGGCACTTCCCATGCCATGGGCGCCACATCCTGGGACGGCCGGTTCGAGCTGCGCCTTCCTGCCCTTCCCGTCGGCGGTCCATACACCCTTGAGGTCGTGTGCGGTGACGAGCGATGCACCTGCTCCGATGTGCTGGTGGGGGATGTCTGGCTTGTCTCCGGCCAGTCGAATGCGGAGTTCCCGCTGATGACCTTCGATCCCGATGATCCGCTGACGCAGACGCAGCAGTATCTTGACGAGGGTGGCACCGACCCGTGGATACGATGCCTGACGACGGAGAACGACTTTTTGGACGCGCATGGCCTGGAACTCGCCCCCGGCGCCGACTGGAAGCTCTCGGATGCGACCACCGCACCATATTTCACGGCGATTGGAGCCTGGTTCGCGCTCTTCATCCGCAAACGCTTCCCCGAAGTCCCAATCGGAATAATCCACTCGTCAAGGGGCGGCTCCCCAATTTCAGCATGGCTGAGCCGCGCGGCACTTGCCGAAACCCCGGAGGGGCGGAAGCTGCTGGAGGAGGACGATGCTGTCTGCGCTGACGAACTACAGTGGCATCAGGCACAGCGGGTAGACATGAAGCTGCCCGTGAACTTCGACTGGCAGGACTTTGAGACCGCGACCGAGCGCGACCGCGGAAACCAGGGCGAGGGGCTCGGATATGCAAAGCCCGGATTTGACGACTCCTCCTGGAGGGAGATGAAGGTGCCAGGCTCGTGGATGAAGCAGAAGATCGCAGGCTACGGGGCAATCTGGGTGCGCCGCCATGTCGTCCTCCCGGAATCCTGGGCAGGACAGACGCTCCGGCTGCATCTGGGCGGCGTTGACAAGCATGACATGACCTACTTCAACGGCACCCTGGTCGGCGCGACAGGAAAGGACTTCGACACCCAGTACTGGGACAAGCCACGCGAATACCCCATCCCCGGGGAAATTGTCAAATATGGCGAAAACCTCCTTGCAATCCGCGCATTCTGCTTCTTCTTCGACGGCGCATTCACAGGCATCCCAATTTCGTATTACCTCGAAAACACTGCGACTGGGGAGAAGATCTACCTCTCCGACGGCACCCTGTGGAAGGTCCTCCCCGAATATGAATTCGTGCCAAACGCAGTCCCCTACCAGTCACAGCTGGAGCCGACTGTCTCACCGAACTCGCCACACAGGCTCTTCGACAACAAGATCGTGCCGCTTATCCCATACGGAATCCGGGGAGTGCTCTGGTACCAGGGCGAAAACGACGCGGACGCAGTCGACACCGCCCTCCTGTACAAGGAAAGGATGAAGGCGCTTGTCTTCGACTGGAGGCGAGCATGGGCACAGGGGGACACCTTCCCATTCTACTTCGTCCAGCTGGCAAACTACGACGCCAGCGAGTTCTGCCGACAGTGGCTTGACGTCCAGGACGCGCAGCGCCGTGCCTATCTTGAGACCGAAAACACGGGGCTCATCACCGCGACGGACCTGGCGCTCTTCGAACCGAAGGACATCCATCCCCACGACAAGCGGAGCTTCGGATACCGCCTCGCCCTTCTCGCACTGGCGGGAACATACGGCGACACCTCCATCATACCCCAGGGGCCGACGCTGGAATACGCCACACCCGAAGGCGGGTCAATCCGGCTCCACTTCAGGTTCGCGAAAGGACTTGCCGCAAAGGATGGAGCTCCGGCTCTCAAGGGATTCGAGGTCGCGGGAGACGACAGGGTCTTCCATGCGGCGGAGGCGACAATCGACGGGGAGGAGGTTCTCCTTTCATCGTCGAAGGTCGCGGCGCCCGTGGTCGCCAGATACAATGCGAAGGTGGACCTGCCCGAGGGCAACCTCGTCAACGGCGCAGGTCTCCCCGCGCTCACCTTCATTTCGTAGGAGACGCTTCAGCAGGACGTGGGATGGCCCGGGGCGACCGCAGCACGCAGGACGCCCGCTATCCCACTACCTCGCTTCCATCCTGGATGCCCTGCCTGACCTTCGCAAGGCATTCGGGGCATATTCCGCTGACACGTATCTCCATGCCGCGGAGAGTGCCGTTGTCGAGCTCCTTGGGGACTCCTGTGCGCTTTGGCAGCGGAAAGTCGATGATATTTCCACATTCACGGCAGATGAAGTGCCCGTGCGGACGAGTTTCACTGTCATACCGCGCAAGCATGATGTGGTCGAGGCGATTCAATATCCCCGCCTCGCTGAACTCGTTGAGAATGCGGTAGATGCTTTCACGGGTGGTGGAGGAGCGGACGGCACGCACGTGGAACCAGACCGCGTCCACAGTGGGATGGCTGCGGTTTCCGCGCACAAATTCATATACCATCCACCGGGGCTCGGTGCATTTCCAGTGACGCCTTCTGCAGACTGCCACAAATTCGTCATGTAGGCTCTTGTTCATATTTGCCTGGGCTCCAAATGCATTTGATGGCGCGATTATCGCGACGTGATTAAATATAATGTCTATTTACCCCTCTGTGGACACGCGGCGGAAGCGCCGCGTGGGCGCGCCCGAGCGCGCCAGCCACGCACTCCTCCTCGTAATGGCACCTATAGAACCACGAATGGACACGAATGGACACGAATACCATCTTTTCATGGAACGGCTTCACAGTTTTTTCAGGAGCTGCACTGGCAGCGGCATCTTCGCTTCCTGTGGAATACAACCACCTGTGAAGGCTCAACTCCCACCTGCTACTCTTCACTATCGCACCGCCCCCCCATTCCATTCCCTCCCCTCTTCTCCCTTCTCAAAAGACGCACGGCGACTCTGCCGTGCGGGCGCGCCCGAGCGCGCCAGCCACGCACTCCTCCCTCCCCTCTTCTCCCTACCCTCTACTCTAACGGACGCCCACTGCAAAGTGGCCACGCACTATCTTCTTCTCCCTCCCCCCTCCTCCCTACCTTACAGGCGCGCCCGAGCGCGCCAGCCACGCACTCCTCCCTCCCCTCTTCTCCCTACTCTCTACTAGAAACATGCATACACGGTATTCCCTGTGCGGTTTCGTCCTTGACGGCGAGTCCCTGCTCCTCGAGGAGTTTTTTGGCCAGCGTCAAGTCCTTCATATCTTTGGCGGCCAGGTCGACGGCATTGCCGTAGAGGTGTTTTGACACATATCCCTCCTTGCGGTTAAGGAGGATTTCGTATGCCCTTTCGGGGGTCAGCGGCTGATTTTCGACGGCGGTCATCTCCTGGACATACGACGGCGTCCCGCCCTTGGAATAGAGTGCGAGAAGCTGTTCAGGGGACATGGCGGCCATTTCCCGCGCCTGTTCCTGGAGGCTTCTGAGTCCGGAGGTGACGCGCCACGGCGCTTCTCCGGGATGGACAGAGAGATATTTTCGGGAGGCGGCCTCCACTCGGAGGCGGAGGCCCTCCTGCACACCGAAATATTCCTCTGGCGTGCAGGAGAGCCGAATGGTCGACGGAAGGCTACTTCTTGACTGCATTTGCAGCGGCGGGCGCCTTCGGGATGACGGGATTGCGGAGATTTTCGAAGACCTTCTCGAAGAGCGGGAGGGCACCCTCCACATTCTCGGGATGCATCAGCTCCGCGCACTTCTGGGGAGTCAGGTTCGGACGGTCCTCGAAGGCCTTCTTGAAGAGGCTGGTGTAGTAGCGCACCAGGAAGTCATCCTCGCTGGTGACAGTCCTGAAGAGGGAGAGCAGCCTGCGGCTCTGGGGCTGGTTGCTTGTCTTGGGGTTTTCCCAGAGGCATGCTCCGAAGATAAGCGACCAGATTGTCCCCTGCCATGGGCGGTCTTCGACGACGTGTTCCGGGTCGACGGTATTGCGGAGTTCCTCGTTGGTCATCTCCCGTCCCTTTTCGGAGAAGATGAAGTAGATGTTGTGGAGGATCTTGTCGCGGATGTCCCCGTCGGTGATATGCCAGCGTGTCGCCTGCATATACTGTGCCAGGTCGAAGCTCTGGAGTTCCTCGTCGGAGTAGGCAGACGCATTGTGGCAGTTGCCCAGGCCGACGATCATGCCGCCGTCCTCTGTCTTTGTGATCTTGACAGTCGTATTCGCGATATTGCGCAGGAACTCCTCGAAGTTCGAGCAGGAGTAGTCGGCGGGGGAGAACTCCGGGGCGGCCTCGCGGACCTTCTCCTCGAGCTGGCCAATCGGGAGTTCGCCGCCAACCAGGATTGTCTTGATCGCGTAGAGGATCTGGGACTTGTCGATGGTATTGGTGGGCTTTGAGCGGACCGTGTTGTCGGAAGTGGCGATGAAATCGTCGGAGGCGCGTGTCAGCGCGGCGGCGCTGGAGGCCTCTGGTCCCAGGATGTAGACCGACTTGCCCAGGGCGCGGATGCGGCTGATGAAGGGCAGCAGCGAGAGGTCGTTGCTGCCGAAGACGACCGCCCCCAGGGAGGGGTTGCGGGAGATTTCGTCAAGGGCGTCCAGTCCCATGCAGACTGCGGTATATCCCGGGACGCGGAGCGCGGTGCCTGTGGCGCGTGGGACGAACTGCATTTCGGCGCCGCTCTTCGAGAGGTCGCTAATTGTGTGGCGGGTGCGCGGGCCGCTCCAGTCGCCGTATGCCTTGCAGTAGACAACGGGGCCGTAGTGGGTCTCCAGATAGGTGACCGCATCCTGGTGGGAATAGTTACGGTTCGGATCGCCTTCGTTCTTGCCATTGAAGCCCATCAGGTTGTCATAGTCGATCAACAGAGCCAGTTGCTGCGATTTCTGTGCCATAGTCGTAAAAAACAGAGGGGAGATACTTGGGGATTTGCTGAGATGACTTTTTTTGGTGTTTGCGGGATACCTGACTTGTGTGTCTTGTCGTTGTCTTTGCGGGGTGGGTGCCCTCCGCGAATTGCGGCAGTGTGCCGTATTCTGCGTGGAGTGCGTTTTGGGGAAAGCGGTGTGGACTGGCGTGTCCGGAAATCAGAATAGATGCGCTGCGATAGGAATCAGCGGGATTGTCTTTTGGGCATAATGGTTTTTCTCACGCCGGGAGATTTGGCCAGTGCCGCAGTGCCATCGGGCGTCCTGCCGGGTTGGACCAGACCTCCACGACATCATATCGGGTGGGGATGTCGGGATTTCCCATTTCTCGGAGAAGCGCGGCGGTGGCGCGCCTCATGTGCCTTCGCTTGGCGGCGTCAACCGCCTCGATTGGCATGAGGACGCGGTGGTCTGCGCTTCCTCGCCGGCGTCTCGTCTTGACTTCGACGATGCAGAGGATTCCTGCGTCGTTGCGGCAGACGATGTCCAGTTCTCCCAGCCTTCCTGGTGCGCGCCAATTTCTGCAGAGGATGTCGTATCCGGCATTCTGGAGGAAATTCGCGGCGGCCGTTTCTCCGGCGTGTCCGACCCTCCATGCGAGAGTCCTTAGCCTTCGTATTCGGCTGGGGAGGAGTTTTCCTGCGGCCTTTGCGAGCCTGCTCAATATTGCACCCATGATGCGCATTTATTCAGCGTGCCCGCCAGACGGAAAATATTGGAGCGGGTGATGGGAATCGAACCCACGTAGCTGGCTTGGGAAGCCAGTGCATTACCATTATGCTACACCCGCCTTGAATGGAAGGGATTCCCAAAACGAGCCTTAATGTAGGCGTTTCCGCAGATTTTTCAAGCTGTCATCCACGCAATGGAGCGGGAGATTGCACTCGATGTGCCGTCCTGCCAGGAGATACTTCCAGAATGCGTCCCAGAAGCCCTCGGGGAGGGGGTGCGTCTTCCCGACGTCCTCGTAGCCCTCCTGGAAGGAGAGGGCAAGCTCCTCCCAGAGGCTCTGGTCACGGTGGAAGAGCCTGCCCGTCCCCCCAAGAAACTGCGCCAGGTTGCGAATGCGGTTCCCGAGGGGGACGGCGCCGGAGTATTCGCGGACATTGTCGCAGTCCACCAGGCATACGCGCCACGGGCACTCCCCGGAGGAACGCTCGTTGAGGACGAAGTTCGCCGGCTTGGTGTCCAGGTGGAATCGTCCTGCCTCGTGTGCGGCGCGGAGGAGCCTTCCGCATTCGCGGTAGAGGTCGCCGATGTCTCCGCGTGAAAGATACTCCTCGCCGAAGAAGGAGCCCTCGCCACAGTCGCCGAAGACGACAAAGTAGCTCTTCGAGCCGGGGATTGCGCCATGGGCGCGGCACTGGGGCGTGAATCCCTCCATCAGACCGGTGCTGCGGATGCACCGCATCGCGTGGCGCCGCCCGCAGCTCCAGAAGTGCGGCGTCTTGAATTCCTTGAGGATAAGCCGGGTGCCATCGGGGGCGACGACCCTGGAGATGCTTCGCTTCGGATTGTTCTTCATCGCCAGCCCTCCGGACTTGTTCTCCTCGTGCTGGCGGAGGATATGCAAGACGTCCCCTTCGGAGAGCCCCCTGCCCCACTCCGTCGTATGGAACTCACTTGTCTTCATTGCGACGCGACGCCTCTGCGTGCTCCCTCTTCATCTTCTCCGCCTCGAATCGCACAATCCCAATGATGTGGTCGCGCAGTTCCCTGCGCGTTATGAGCGGCTGAAGCAATAGCGAGCTGCCGCCGCCCTTCATGAGGTTGAGCTCCATCATCAGGAAGAGGCTCAACGAGACGTATGTGTAGTGGAGCATGACCACGTTCTTCTCGGTGGCGGCATCCCCAAGGAGCCTGGCAATCATCTCGCGGTTGACCCTGTCGTAGAACTCCTTGCTGTCCTGGATGTATTTGCTCCTCCGGCTGCCCAGCTTCGGACTGGAATTGAGAAGCTCCCGTATGCAAAGCCACGCCGAATAGAAGAGGTTGCTGTCGTAGGTATTGCTCAACAGCCTGTCGACATATTGGGTGAGAGCCTCCCAGGGATCGTCAACCCTCGAATCCTCGAAGAACTTCTTCTGGTCGTCCATGCGGATTTCAAGCGCATAGTCGCGAACCTCCTCGTAGAAGTGCTCCTTGCTCCCGAAGTAGTAGTTGACCGCAGCAAGGTTGCTGCGCGCCGCCTCGCATATCTCGCGGATCTTCGCACTCTCATACCCCTTCTCCGCAAAGAAGCGAAGCCCCGTCAACAACAGGCGCTGACGGGATGCAGAGGTCGTGGTGCTCTTGGATTTGCGCATGAAAAAACAGTAAAGAAACTAAAAGAAGACTATACGCGAAGCCCCATTCCGGCGCGGACATACGCCGACGCACACACAGCCACCTCGTTCGAGAAATGCTCCTGAGCATGGGGAAGCGCATCCACGACGGGAGCCTTCCTCGCAACGGAAACCTTGCCGTCGGGGGAAACTGTCAGCACGCCCCACGATTTCATGACCTCCTCGACAAATACCGTCCCCTCGTGTATCGCCAAATAGTGGACATTGGCGACGCGGCTCTGCTGGAGACGCTCCATCTTGGTGCCGCGGAAAAGGGTTTCGTTGACTTCCTTGAGGCGGGCACTGCACGAAAGATACTCCTCGTTGCGGGTGCGCCCATAGTCCCAGTAGGCATACTCCTCGAAGAGGGAATGGCAGTCCCGCAGCTCGGGCTCCTCCTTGCGAATCCTGGCCTCCAGACGCTCCATCCGCTTCGTCAACGCAATCCGCTCGTTGCTCAGGGCGTCGGGATTGATGCTGGCCGCATAGCACTCCTCACGGCTCAATGCACATACCACGACACAGGTGCGCCCGGGAACCAGGATATTCTTGCGCTGGACACGGCGGCGATCCATCCACACAAGCCCAATGTCCGCACGATCCGTGTTCATGCCGCTGGGAACATCCACCGCAAAGGCGTCTGGACGGTCGGAACGGGACAAAAACCACTGCAACGCACTGCGACGCAAAAGAAAACGCCTCCCAGACTCACTGCAGGATTGATGCGCGTTCGGACGCCTGTATTTCACGTAGGGAATCTTGCTCATGCGACACAGATGGATGTGGGGTGAAATTGCCGACAAACACTCCTCGCGGGACAGATGGCAGTACTCTATATCGCAAAACCCTTTCTAGACGGATGGTTACAAGCATAAAAAAAAAGACCCGCGACTGAAAAATCGCAGGTCTCCTGAAAGTGGTGGTGGGTCATGGATTCGGACCATGGAAAGCAAAGCTAGCAGATTTACAGTCTGCCCCCGTTGACCGCTTGGGTAACCCACCAGGGATTTTCCCGACAGGAAAAGAGGCTCTTGAATCCCCTTTTTCCGTCAGCCCACATAAAATAACCAAACCCCCAAATTTTTCAAGTCATACTGAAAAATTTGGGGGTAGGGGGTAGGGAGAAGAAAGAAGAGGGCAGTGCGTGGTCGGCGCGCTTGAGCGCGCCCGCGCGACAGAAGCGCCGCGCGATCCGTGTTGAGAGGGGGTAGAGGGAAGGGAGGGGAAGCATAATGCGTAACATACTGATTTTCAGCATGTTACGCATTGTCCTGGTTTCTTGCTATTCTATTGGATCTTCCACAGTCTTGTCATGTGGCTTACCATGTCATCGATAGGCATCTGTGGGATGTGGTATCCTGCCTGTGTGAGTGTTCTTCCCGACCAGGTATGTACTCCGTCGGTGTATGTTGCATTTTCATCGAGGTCCGGGAGCCGGATGGTCTTGCCGGTGAAAGCCCAGTCGATTTGAGTGAGGACGGCAGTGAAGAGGAGTTCCGACTTGTCCTTTGCGAGATGCATCCACGCCACCAGATTGTCCTCGTATGGGCTTGAGAGCCTGTAGTAGTCTCCGTTGTCGACGATGTGGTGGTATTTTCTGAAGAATTCGCACTGTCCCGGGATTTTTTCCAGTTCTTCCTGTGGCATTTCGTCGAGATTCAGTTCATATCCGAAGGTGCCGGCGAATGCGACTGCGGCCCGTGTTTCGACGGAGACGTGCCTGCTGCCGTACTTGTTTTTCGTGACATGCGCGCCCATTGTGGAGCATGGATACGCGAAGGAGGTGCCGTATTGGATCTTGATTCTGTCCAATGCGTCCGTGATATCGGAGGTCCAGATTTGCGGGGAGAAGCAGAGGATTCCCGCATCGAACCTGCCGCCTCCTGCGGAGCATCCCTCGATGAGCATATCCGGGAATCGCTTTGTGATTCTCGAGTAGAGGTCATAGACTCCGAGTATATACCTGTGTGCGATTTCGCCCTGCCGCTCCGGCGGCCACGCGAGGGAGCCCACCTCGGTCATTTCGCGGTTTGCGTCCCACTTCATGTAGTCCATATTGGCGGCCTCGATGGTGGCGCTGATTTCGTTGTAGATGTGGTCGACGACCTCGGGGCGCGAGAAGTCCAGCATATACTGGTAGCGTATATATGACATATCGCGGGACGGGCATTGGATTGCCCAGTCCGGGTGTGCGCGGAAGAGATTGCTGTCCCGCGAGACCATTTCCGGTTCGAACCAGAGTCCGAACTTCATGCCCTCGGCATGGATTGCGTCGGAGAGCTGGCGGATAGTTCCGGAGAGCTTCCTTTCGTTGGGCTGCCAGTCGCCGAGGCTGTGCCTGTCGTCATCCCGTTTTTCTCCGAACCATCCGTCGTCCAGCACCAGCATTTCGATGCCGAGCTTCTTTGCGAGGCGTGCCAGGTCGAGGAGTTTTTCCTTTGTGAAATGGAAGCTCATTCCCTCCCAGTTGTTGACGAGCAGCGGTCGCGGAGTCCCGACCCACCGTCTTGGGATGATGTGCGTGCGGAAGAAATCGTGCCAGGTGCGTGAAAGCGCCCCGAATCCTGCATCCGAGAATGCCTGGAGCGCCTCCGGGGTCTGGAACTCCTCGCCTGGCTCGAGGTGCCAGAGGAACCCGTCAGGGTTGATTCCCAGGTTGAGGCGGGTGCGGTAGAAGGGGTTGCGGTCAACCTCGGCGGCCCAGCGTCCGCTGTAGACGAGGAGGGCGCCGTAGGCGCGGCCGGCCGTCTCGCTGGCCTTCTGTTCGCAGATGAGGACATTTGGATTCATGGCGTGGCTGGAGAAGCCGCGTGTCGTTCCGACGACCTTGGTGCCTCCCTCCAGGCGCTCGCGGTGGAAGCACCTCTCCTTGCCCCACATTCCGTCGAAATAGCAGAAATCCAGCTCCTCCGGCGCAAAATCCATGAAGAGGGACGACGCCTTGAGGAGTTCCACTGGCGCGTCTCCCCTGTTTGCGATACGCATTGACCGCGCGATGACAGACAACTCCTTGAAGGCTGTGTACACCAGGGTGAACTCCATCTGGGTCACATTGTCGACCATTAGGATTTCGAGGGTGGTCGCCTCCTCGTCACTCTGGATTTTCGAGGACGGGAGTCCCTGGAGCGGGTGTTTCCCCGCATAGATGCGATGGGAGACATAGTGTGGGTCGGTGACCGTATTTCCGGCGGCGTTGCGGATGATTGCCGATGCAGGGGAGTAGGTTCCCAGGTCATTCGGCGCGAACTCCCAGCTCTCGGCGGGGCGTGGCGACTGGCATTTGCCGGGGTCGAATTCCTCCGGAATGAACGGGAGTGTGGGCGCCTGCGCGAGATACGCCAAATCCATCGAATCCAATTGCGGTCCCCAGTAGAGGTGCTTCAAGCGACCGTATGGGTCCACCTGCATCGCATAGCTGGAAGCGCCCGCGTCAATACGGAAGATTTTCTGGTTTTCGTCAAAGTAGATCATCGCCATTCGTGTTTGGGGTATCGTCGTTGCAGCTGTGACTTGATTGAGGGATAGTGGACCTCCCAGAACCTGGGAAGATCGTCGGTGATTTGCAAAGTCCGGTAGTTTGGCCCCAGGATGTCCAGAAGCACGGGGATTTTGCCCCCGGCCACTGCCATCGGGCCATTCATGTCGTAGAGTTCCTGCAACTTCGCCCTGCCCTTTGGCGGCTGTCCAGGGTGGTATTCGATGCGCAGCTTCCGGTTGCGTGGCAGCGGCAGGCTTGCGGGGGCAAGCCGGTCGACGGCGGCGCGCTGCTCAGGCGTCAGCAACCCCTGGAGGAAGGGCAGCGCGGGCTTGTTGCGTACAGATGAGTACTTTGTCTCTCCCTGGCACATTTGCCGACGGATTTCGTCACACTCTTCCTCATTGTATTCCGGGAGTTCCAGGGACGGCATCGCCTCCCTGAGGAACCTGACCCGGTTGCACCAGGCCTCGCAGGAGTCGTCCCACCCCAGCAACGGCATGTTGTTCGAGGAGGAAATCTCCTGGTGCAGAAGCGCGGCCGCCTTTCCGGGGTCCGGGTCGTTGCGCGTGGACTCCTCGAGGACAACCCCGAGGCACGCAAGGGTGCGGCGTCGCAGGACCTGCTGGCGGACGCCGTCCCAGATTGTCTCGTCCGTCTCGACAAGCCTGTCCGGATACCTTTCCCAGAGCCACTCCTCCCGGATTCCCGATGC
>ULWZ01062490.1_pt1 | contig 20073 bp, 37 predicted proteins | sample 1960811 | NCBI WGS metagenome assembly ULWZ01 (sample SAMEA4835825, study PRJEB28245) | human gut metagenome | biome: gut microbiome; material: fecal sample | place: Denmark | collected 2008 | reverse complement strand
GCCAGCGGCATGCTTCACGCTATCACCCACATGCTTCTGAAAAGCATACACAGCACAATATCACTTGTATGCAGTACTGTGGCATCGGGCGTGTTGCTCAATCTCGTTATGGGCGACCAGTTCCTGAGTATCATCATGAATGCATCTATCTACAAGGATGAGTATGCAGAACGAGGTTACCGACCTGAACTCTTGAGCCGAAGTACAGAGGATAGTGCTACCGTGACGAGCGTACTGGTTCCATGGACTGCCTGCGGTATGACGCAAAGTACGGTTCTTGGAATCCCAACTCTGATCTATCTCCCCTTCTGTTTCTTCAATATCATCAGTCCTTTGATGAGTTGTCTGGTTGCCATTCTAGGTTTCGTACCCAAACCACAACCCAAGGAAAGCAAAGCATCTGCAGCGGAAGAGTCTGATATCCATTAAATATATAGGAGATTCATATATATAGGAAACTCATAAAAATAAAAAAAGATTCAAAAGGAAACCAAGCAAAATATGTAGAACTCAAGTTATTTCCTGAGGAGATAGAGGATCATCAGAAAGACTCTATCTCCTCAGACAGTAAAGAAAACCATACTTCTTCAGACAAAGAGTATGATTTGACAGATCTGTTTGAAAAGGATTCTCTTTTTCTACAAAAGCAAGACCACCTTCATACCAAGTCCGTATCCTCTCTGTACCAAGACTTAGCCTTTGCAAAGTGGGGAAGTCTCCACTACCACTATTTTATGATACAAATCTGTAGAAGGGGCGTTTTTCTTTGTTCTAAATGTCCATGACTCCTTTCCATTCCATCCCTCAATATTTGTTGTTGGGTCTATACATATCCTCCTGAGTGAAGCCCCAGCTTTGTCCAAAAAGCAAGGCAATCAGCCATTGACTTATATTAAACAGAAAAGAGGCTCACCAGAAACTCCTGACAAACCTCTTTTTCTATGATTTTTGTGATTCCGTTGGGGTTCGAACCCAAGACCCACAGCTTAGAAGGCTGTTATACGGAACACCAATTAAACATCTAAACAATAGCGACTTACGCTATAGGCGAATAATCATTTTGCGGCAATTTTGCGACATTTTATGCAAGCCTACTCCACAGAACATACAAATATACTTTACATTATCTTTTCCTTTTCTGCTGATATTCCACAACTAAGAGCTGCTTCACATCTGCTAAATCCAACTCTAAATCACGATAGGTAGGATTAAAGGAACGCAATATAAGCTTTCCATTATTCATATCCAAGTCAATGATGCGCTTCAACAGAATACCTTCTTTATGAACTATGATATATTCCTTTCCGTCTATATGAAGTCCATTGTTCTTGACCATGTAATCAGGGCAGACTTTACATATAACGATGTCTCCATTCTGATAAGCTCTAGACGAGCCATCATCCATAGAGTCACCGTTTACCTCAAATGCCACATACTTCTCTTTGTCTTCCTTTACGATAGGAATTGTTGGGAGCGATGAGATATATACGTCATCTGCATATCCGCTGAGATAACCAGCATAAGCCATCTGTGGAACAAGAGGAACAAAGCTAACGCTTGAATTAATATTCGACCTGATGTCATCGTTAAACATCTTTCCTTCTCCGGTCTTAAGCCAATTCAAATTTAGCTGAGGGTAAGCCAAAGAGATATTCTTCAAGAAAGTCTCACTTGGCATATCCGGTAATCTGCTAATCGAACTGGTATAACTCTTGCATTTGCGTAAAAAGAATGTAGTACTAATCCCCATCTCTGTACAGAATGGCGCAATTCTGCTTTTGTAGTTGTTGAATTTTTCAATATTAGCCTCCGGCTGCAACATTTCACCAGCTCCATTAGCGAGCCAATCCATATTAAGGTCGGGGAATTTAGAATTTACCCTATAAGATACTCTTGCTGTGAATACACCATTCTTCCCTATAATTGGAAAGTTAGAGGCCACATCAGCTTTGTCGCAAAATTCTCGTTTGGTAATTCCTTTATATTTAAGATACTCACGCAGTCTTGTTTTTGCATTTTCGTTTTCGCTTACCTTTATAGGTGAAGAGATGAACATTTCTCCCATTCCCGTCCTAATATAACTTGGATTTACCTGCGGAAATTTTCTCGTTATAGCTTGCAAGCTTTTGGAAGATACACGATTAGTTATACGGCTTACAAAGCCATGTCCTAAGCCTACGGTATCCTCGAATTTTTCATTTGAAGTGTAACCCAAAGCAGTGATTACAGCCTTCAGTCTTTCGTATGCACTATTCATAACCTAAAATTTAATACGCAGTAAGCGCATGTGTAACTTAATTTATGTAAATATTTAGAGTTTAAAGATAACAAAGGTTAATATAGTATATTTAAACACTAATTTATTTGCATGTTTGCAATACTTTTCTTATCTTTGCACTCGAAAACATTAAATATGTTGCAAATATACATAAATATATCGTAACTTGCAAGAAATTTAATATATTTTTTGTAATATTACATAAAAAGGTGAGACACACCATAAAAACTGTAGAAAGAATATGTCATTAAGCGAGATTAAGCAATTAGTATCAGTAGCATTTCAAGCGGGACGGATGGATGCCCAATTCGAAATGGGCTTGCGTTCCGACAAGATACGAAGAAAGGATGCCGAATGCTATCTTGCATTAAAAGGATTCGAAAAACAGATGATTGACAAATGGGTCAAGAATAGGTTAATGAAAGAATATGTAGGTGATAGTAAAAACTCACCTACATATTATTCTCTCAAAGAAATCAATGAACTTGTTGTTTCTTGTCAGATAAAGAAAATGATTATTTAAAATATACGACTATGGCAGAGAATAAGGCAGCGAAGCCTGTAGAAGGGCAGAGCGTAGAAATTAAGGATTATGAGTTTCGCCTCCTTGATGCAGATGAGATAGAAGTCCGTGTTGGTCAAGGTGGTAATCAGAAGTCACCGGACTGGTGTTCCTTGTTGCTTTACAAGGACGCAAGATGTGACATGAGACGATTAGATGAGAAATTCGGCATCTATGGTTGGAAACGTAAGCATGAGCTTATTGGTCAGAACCTCTTTTGTACGGTTTCCGTTTATAAAGAAGGCATCGGTTGGATAGATAAGCAAGATGTTGGTACGCCAAGTAACACTGAAGCCGTTAAAGGTCAAGCAAGTGATTCTTTTAAGCGTGCATGTTCTTGCTTAGGTATCGGTCGAGAATTATACACCGCTCCCAAAAAGATATTCATCAATCTAAACCGAAACGTTGAGTATTCTCAAAGCGGAAAGTTGAAGACTGTTTTTCATGTGGGATATGTAGATTATACAAACAGGTGCATTTCTAAACTTATTATCCAAGATGAAAATAACATTGTACGTTGGTATTGTGGTATGACAGAACAAGAAGTTCTTGACTGGATGAATAAGCAGAAAGAGATATATGGTTACTCAGAACCTGCCCCAAAGAGTGAAGAAGAGAAGGATGAAAATCTATATATGCAAAAACAATATGCTTATCCACAATTACAACAGACTCAGATATGGGAGGAGGTAGATAGAGTTTGGGATGGTTTTCCTGACCTTCAGAAGTCCGAAGAGTTTAAGCGTAAATGTGCTTTACGAAAGATGGAACTTGCACAAAGCAAAGAAGATTTGAAAGCCGTTTATGATGCTTATCCCGAATATCAAAAGAATGCAGAGTTCTTAGCTAAGTTGACACAATTTAAATCAAGATTAATATGATACAATTGAATAACAGTGGAGTTCTTTATGAGGACTCCACACATCAGTACTTTTATGATGGTCGTGAATTAAGTGGTATTACAGGTATGCTTCATCAGTATGTATTCCCCAACATGTACTCTAACGTAAACGAAGAGGTATTGAAGAAAGCTGCCGAAAAAGGCACTATTATCCATGAGCAGGTAGAGTTGTTTGCTTCATTGGGCATTGAGCCAGCCTCAGAGAGCGTCAAGGCTTTTGTTGCTTATATCAAAAAGAATGGATATGAGATAATTGGCAGTGAATATGTCCTTCGTATCGGAGAAGACCATGCAAGTGCAATCGACTTGGTGATGCACAAGGATGATGCACCGGACGATGAGGTTGAGATTTGGGATATTAAGGGTACTTATTCCGTTAACAAGGAGTATGTGCGTTGGCAGAACTCGATGTATAAGTTCGGTTTCGAAACATTGAATCCTCATCTGAAGGTTACACGTATTTGTTGTATGTGGTTGCGTGATGACGAGAAGCGAGGAACAATCTGTAAACTCATCCCATTAGGCAAGCCAAGACCTGCGAGTGATGTTAAAGAATTGTTCCGATGTGAGAAAGAAGGTCGTTTGTATAGTGATGATACAAAAACACCTTATTATATTATAGATAACGAAATCGCACTCATGGACGTTCAAGAGCGCATTGCTAAATTGCAAGAACAGGAAAAGGAGTTGAAGGCAGCTATCTTTGATGGTATGTCAAATGACAACCTCACATCTTATAAAACTTCAATTTACACTTATTCCTTGAAGTCTGCTTCTGAGAGGGTTACGTTAGACACAAAGGCTTTTGATGCGGATGACGAAGAGGCTTACAACCATCTATTGGAAAAGTATAAAAAGGTAACTAAGGTAAAGCCTAGTTTGACCTTGAAAAGAGTTGGATAATTTATTGTTTAATTAAATATTTTAAGTTATGTCTAATAGTTATAAAGGTAAGATTGTTGCTATCGAAGGCATTCAGTCTATTCAGAGACAAGGTAAGGAACCATTTGAAAAGAGACGTTTGATGCTTGATGCAACACGTTTCGATGGTTTGACAGGTGAACGTGGCTACGAAAAGCGTATCATCTTTGATTTCAGTGGGAAGAATGTTCATGTTCCAGATGGTTTTAATGTTGGGGATATTGCTGAAGTATTCTTTGATGTCGAATCATATCAAGGAACCAAGAAAGATGGTACAACAGACTGGTTCACATCTGTTCGTGGCTACAAGATGCAAAAGATCGGGGCACAGAACAATGCGCCACAAGGTGGCATACAAGCTGCTGCTAATAATCCTTTTCCACCACAAGCTCCAGCCGCAGGTGCAGCACCAATTCCACCAGCGCAATCAAGTGGCACTAATGCATCTGATGCGCCATTTTAAACTTATTATGGTGGAGAGTTAATTTTCTCCACCTTTCATTAAAGTTGAAGATGGTTTACAACATGTTAAATCCGGTAGAACTTGAAAAGTTCGAGGAACGAACCAAGGCAATGATAGCCAAAGCCAAGAAACTACAAGGTGATTATTATAATGAGAAGTTCTTTGTTGTTGACCTTAAAGAGAGGCAACAATCGAGGACAATTCAGCAAAATGCTTATTTGTGGGTAACAATCACTTATGTGGCTATCGAAGAGGGATATACAAAGGACTATATCGAACAAGAGTTCAAACGTATAAATAAAGATGTCTTTCTTAGGGAGCGTAAGAATAAACAAGGCAAGACCTTCCAATATTGGAGGCACATACCAGACCTTGACAAAGAAGAAATGTCTTTATGTATAGACCGATGGCTTCATCATTGCTCTATGGAAAGAGGATTATACATACCTACTCCACAAGACCATGCTTATATGGTATGGCAGACACAAGTGGAGAGGCAAGCAGAATTAAACAAAGAGTTTTTATAGGATGCTTGGTGTCGTTGCTCGGTTGGATAGAGCAAACGTTTCCAAAATATTAGGTCGTGAATTCAAACCTCACCGATACCACATTCTCTAACATAAAAATAAAGGATATGAAATCATTAACAGGAAAGTATTTTATCGTAGGTGTTCGTTATGAGAAGACATTAGAAGACGGAACTAACGCAAAAACTACAGAGCAATATGTTGTAGATGCCTTGTCGTGGTCAGAATGCGAGGCTAAGACTACAGAAGAAATGGCGAAATACACAAATAGTGACATGGAAATTGTTACTATGAAGAAAGCTGGTTTCTCAGAACTATTCCTTTCTGGAGTTGATAGTGAAGATAAATACTACGATTGTAGTATCAACATGATTACTATTGATGATAAATCAGACAAGGAGAAGAAGACCAAGGTTCGTTATCTTGTACAGGGTGATACCATTGAGAAGGCTCGTAAGAATGTAGATGAGATTATGGGTAAATCGCTAATCGACTACGATATTACAAGCCTTAAGGAAACATCAATCATGGATGTATTCTTGCATATGGGTAAACCAAAGGAGTAAGACTTTTCATTTTTCTTAATATTTAATTGGTTTGAAATCTCCATTATTGGGGTGGTGATGCTGTGGGTTCTACACCCACAGCATCAACTATGGAAAGAGATTACATTTTAGAAAATATTCAGAGCAAAAGCAATTGCGAATTGTATATTTTACCTAAAACAAATCGTCATGGGCATTTTTCTAAAGGGCACAAGCCGTGAAACAGAGGTATATCTTGGGATGAAATGGGCATACTGAAGGAATATTACGAGAGCTTGTATAAAAGGCTACTATTGTGGCGATTTTAGATGGAAATACGATTCAAGATTTGATAAAGTATAAGTTATGGGATATTACGATAGATATAACAAAGGTGGAAAGAAGCCTAAACGCCAAAGGAGCGAGAAGCAAAAGTGGGTTGATAAGTTAGATAGACTTATGTCGGTTTATATCCGCATGAGAGACTCTAGAGAGTTTCACTATAAGTACTTCAGATGTATCAGTTGTGGACGAATATTGCCCATCGACCAAGCAGATAATGGGCATTATTGCGGACGAACTCATATGAGCTTGCGCTTTGATACACGTAATCAGAATGCGGAATGCAAACGATGCAACAGATTCTCTTCTGACCATCTTATCGGTTATAGACAGAATTTAGTAATGAAGCTTGGAAGATTGGCTTATTTGCAAAAGCATCCTCACGTTCCTTTAGATATGGAAGGAGTAAAGCGGCTCGGAGAACAACAAGTTGATTTACTGGAAGTAATGAAACATCAAGCAAAGAATTGGTCGGTGTTTGAATTACAGGAGCTCTATAAATACTATGCAGCTCTAATACTGAAAATGAATGAAGAAAAAGACAATTAATAAAAATTAAATAATGTTATTACAATAATAATAGACACTAAATTATTTGCATTATTAAATTGTTCTTCGTACCTTTGCAATCGGCTTGGTGAGACACACCATAAAAACTGTAAGGTCATTTTTATTGGCTTTTGTTATGCATAAGACTTGTGCATTCCTATATAGTAACAAAAGCGATTTCATATTATTTGTGAAATGAAGTTTAAATTAAGACCATATCAAGAAGAGGCAAGCAAGAAGGCAGTTGAGTTTTTCTTGGATGAAAAGAAAAATTGGAATGCTCTGGAAGTGCTTCCTACAGCATCGGGCAAATCCTTGATTTTGGCAGATATAGCTGCTAGGCTCAAGGATAAAGTACTTGTGTTCTCTCCTACTAAGGAAATTTTGAAACAAAACTACAAGAAGTATTGTTCTTATGGATTTGAAAATGCCAGCATCTATTCCGCTAGCTTTAAATCAAAAGAAATCAGCGATGTTACTTTTGCTACAATTGGTAGTGTAAAAGAACATCCCGAATTGTTTACTGACTTCAAGTACATATTGATTGATGAGGTTCATTTAGTAAAACCTGAATCCGGCATGTATAAGGAGTTTCTTGATAAATTAAAGAGCAAGGTCATAGGTTTAACCGCAACACCTTTCCGTTTGTATTCCTATAAGAACTATGGTAGCATACTGAAGTTTCTGACAAGAAGTCGAGACAAGATTTTCAAGGAGCTTATTTACTATGTTCAAGTTGAGGATATGGCAAAAAACGGATATATCTGTCTTCCGAACTATTATACATGCCCGCCACCACAATGGAACGAAGGAAACTTGCAGCTCAATTCAACTTGCCGTGATTACACTGACCAAAGTGTCAAGCAAGAATATGAACGTGTAGATTTGTATGGATGGTTAGTTAGTGTTGTCAAAAGATTACTTAATCCTAAACGAGGTTGACAGCGTAAAGGCATCTTGGTTTTTACGAAGTTCGTTAAGGAGGCTCAGAAACTGACATATTCCATACCTAATTGCGAAATGGTCTGTGGAGAGACACCACCGAAAGAACGTGATGCAATCATCGAGCGTTTCCGTAATGGTCAGACTAAGGTATTGGTAAATAGTCAAATATTGGTCGTAGGTTTTGACTATCCGGAGTTAGATACGGTCGTGTATGCAAAGCCAACACGTTCTTTAGCGCAATACTATCAAGTCGTAGGAAGACTTCTTAGACTATCAAAAGGGAAACAGCCTTGGTTTGTTGACCTCTGCGGTACTTATGAGAGGTTCGGGAAAGTTGAAGACTTGAAATTGCTAGACCTAAATGGCAAAGGAAAGTGGGTAATAATGAGTGGAAATAAACAATTAACAAATAAATTCTTTTAAGATATGATAGTAAAATTAGACGAAAAAGCGTGTAGCTTGGATGCTGATGAATTAGTCGCTTTTGTCCGTCTTTCATTTAATGCTGACAAAGACGGATATGTGTATGGGAGCAACAAAGAATTATCGGAAAAGATAGGTATGTCGGTGGCAAAGACAAAAAAAGCTATTGATGGGTTGTTTCAGAAACAAATGGTATCTATCGGAAACGGAAAAGTTTTTATTTGGAAGCATGAAGACAACATAGAATTTGCTGAAGGTGAAGAATCTAAACCACACAAGAATGAACCTGAACGAATAGCATTGAATAACGTCCCTAGTGTACAACAAGTGGATGATAAAGCAAAGAAGGTTTGCGAATATTTCAATAAGGTTATCGCTGGAAGAGGAATGCCTATAGTTCATACCCTGACATCGAAGAGAAAGTCAATGATTAATTCACGGCTTAAAGAATATGGGAGTGAGCAGATGAAGTTGATGATTGACAAGGCGGCAGCATCTTCATTCCTTAATGGTAGTAATGGATGGATGGCGAGTTTTGATTGGATTATGAGACCAAATAATTTTGTTAAAGTATTGGAAGGGAATTATGATGATAGAAAGCAAGGGACTAATAAAGACGCAGAGCAAGGCTATTACCAAGAATCAGCAAACCTCGTGCAGCGTCTCAATCAGCAGAGAAAAGCAACGAATATTCAATGAGTACGGAACATTTGAAAATGTACTTATGTCTTTCTCTCCATCAAGTCAAACAGGTAGTAAGATGTCTATAGGTAATGCCTTTAAAAGCAATGCGCCAACACTTACTTATCTTGACTTATGCTATGGAGAAGGCAGTGCGATAACATGGCTTGTAGCATGGGTTTCTTATATCTATGGTATTTGTGGCTTTGTAAATAACGAGGTTACGGATAACACCAAAATATCAACAGTAAACGCAATAATGGATGAGTATTATTTTCTTAATCTGAATGAATTGATTACTTTCTTCAAGATGTTTATTGCTGGAAAATTCGAAAAATTCTACAAGAAGCCAAATCCTCAAGTCATTACCAAGAGCTTGTACACTTTCTGCTCTCAACGGATGGATGCCGTTAAAGCAGTAGAGGCTAATATTAAGAAAGAAAATGAGGCTAAAGAAGATGAGGCTATCAGACAAAATGCTATCCCATATGAAGAATGGGCCGCAATAAAGAAAGCTAAAGGCGAAGAAGTCAACATAGAACTTATCGAAGACAATAAAGGCAACAAACTTTATCGGGTTAAAGCTCCAAAAGCAGACGCAAGGTTAGACTCAGCTTATATGATAGTCAAGAATACAACTAATGCCGATTTCAAGGCTATATGCAAGCTAAGAGAATGTTTCGTTAAGAAATATGGTATAGACCCATACGACTTGATTAGAAGTTTAGAGAACAAAAAACTTAGAGAATATGAAGAAAGAAGAAATTGTCAAGGCAATCATTAAGAACCTTAGAGATGTAAATGGAAAAAAGTTCCGCAAGGATGATGTTCAAGCCATTGTGAATTATTTCATAGACCTCACAAAGCAATCGTTGCGCAACCGAGATCGTGTTATGATACGCAGCTTTGGAACATTTGTGGTACGACATAAAAATCCCAAGCAAATTAATTGCGTGCGAACAGGAGAGAAAACGATGACAAGGGAGAAAGACCATGTGGCTTTCATTCCTTCTAATGATTTTGACTTAGATTCAATAGTATAAAATGGAGATAGCAGAAATAGAACAGATTATAGAGGCTTGCAACTTTGATGTTGCTAGCCAGACCCAAAGAGCAGAAACATTTAACGTAATTGACGCTATTGTAGAAATGCGCAAATACGATGGTCGTTTCAACGCCAAACGTTGGGAATATGAAAATGTTAATGGACGAGGTACGATAGAAATATATTCTAAACTCGTTGCCGGAACTCTAGAGGACAAATTAGCAGAGTTTGCTATTACATTATTCTCAATGGCCAATAAGTACAAGATGAATGTCAAATCGTTGAGGTTAGACCCCGATTCAATGAGAGACCGTTCCTTTGAAGACTTGATGATGTCTATGCTGAAGATTGAAATGACACATTACCGAGTGTTCAAGAAGATTATAATCTTGATTGGCATGCTTTGCGGATATTGCATGATGAATAGTATTGATTTGTTGTGGTTCGTTAATAAGAGACTTTTGATAAACATTAAATAGACTAAAATATGAATAAGTTAAAGTTAATTTTTACGAGTACGGATTTCGCATCTTACACGAAGAGTACTATGGGTATGTTATGCAAGGTTCTTTTTCGAATTCCTTACCTTGTACTCGTAGGCATAGTTAGTACAACATGCTGGCTTGCTAAGTGTTTTGTAAGGTTCTGCAAGGAGAATACAAAGGCAGCAGTAATAATAGGCTTTGCCATTTGCTTTATGGTTATGTTTGTTGAGTTTATCTATTTTAAAATTCAGCTAGCAAAGAGTTCGTATCAGACAAGTGAACTTATTAAGCGAAACTATGAGCTGGAGCAAACCGACAGATACGATATAGGCTTCCACGATGCGATGGCAAAGAACAAGGAAATGCTTACTCAAAATATTAAGCCATGACGAATGAATTTAAAAATGCCTTTACGAGGGCACAAGCCTTGCAGAGAAGGTTTAACCCAGATTACATGAACTCCTTTTCGATAGCGATTAAATACGATAGCTATTACGAGGAATACATGGAGATTGAATTGAGAACAGATAATGATAAGTTCTTTATTTCTACATTGACATGCGTTTACGAAGAGGATTATACTCTGAGATTGGACGAATTAGAAAAAACAATAGACAAATTATTGACAGATGAAGACAATGAATAAAAAAGTTATTTTTGTAAGCCTGCTGGATATTATAAGTATTCCATCGGGTAATGAGCATCCTGTAGATATTACGGATTTTCAGCTAAAGCACGATTTCTTTAGAGCGTTGCAAGCAGATGATAATATAGTCCGTGTCAATATCTTAGGATATGACAAGAACCAGGTAATGTATTCAAGCGATATAACATTCGCAAAAATGGTATCGGTTATTACTTACGAAATTGCTATGTATGCTGATAAGGCGGTAGTTCCATATCGCTCTACAGATAATATTGATGATACTTTTGTTGATGCTGCAAAAAGCACCGAGAGTATAGAGTTTCTCAAAGACAAATCTAATTGGCTGATTATTGGGAACGATGATCTGGCTGATAAATTTGGGGTTGACAATATAACAATGGAGGATTTCGTCAATGGAGAACTTGGAGAATATTCTGAAGGAGCTAAGGCAGCAGAAAAGAGATAAACATATTAAACCGGAAATCTTGACCTTGGCAACCATAAAGAATAGGTACGGAAAAGACCCGTTACCTGAGTTGCGCAATTTATGGGCAAAAGGACTGGTTAAGAATTGTAGAACTTTAAATGATTTAGGCTTTATATACAATGGATAAGGAGTTAATAAAAAAGTTAGTTGCACAAGGCAAGGCTTATGTACTTGACTTGCGAGGTGGTAGTGTTCCTTATAAGGAAGGTAATGCAGCGGCAGTTGATTTTTACTGTCCACAAGATGTAGTGTTGAATATGCCTTGGGTGAAAATGGGTAGAGGTCACATCAACCTACATTTAGGAATTGAACTTCCTAAAGGTGTTGGCTTGGATATTCGTTCACGTTCTGGCTTTACTGACAAAGGTATGGAAGTTGATGTGGCCTTTATTGGCAAGAACGAAACACAAGTTGGTTACATGACTAATGTTAGAGCGGACATTGATATTTGTCTAGGTCTGGTCGATGAAGACTATAGAAACGATATTGGTGCGCTTTATAGAGTTAATTCCGACCGTTATATGCCAACGAAAGATAGCAAATTTAAACTTGATTCTGATTACGAATATTATGTTTTCGTAGTCAAGAAGGGTACTCGTATTTGTCAGGGTGCATTCCGCAAGGTAGAAAATCCAGATTGCATACTTGGAGAGTTGAATATGGAAAATAATCGTGGAGGAGGATACGGACATGGCGGAACAAAATGACAATGGGTGTAGCGAATATGCTAACAAGTATATCTTTGTGATTAGACGTTTGGCAGACATGATTGAATGCAAGGATAATGCCGCTTTCGTGTCATCTCTAAGGGAAGACTTCGGAAAGCTCGGATTATTTTCAAGCGCAGCCAATTTCCTTCGTCTTATGTATGAGATACGAGCATCTTCTGAAGACAAAGAAATCTTACGAAGCCATATCAGCGTAATGGCGATGGAAGCCTTGCTTACGCTCTCTTGGCATATTGTTTCAGATTATAACGACATCATCGAGTCGCAAATCGTATTGTTCAAAACCAAAAATAAGCGGTATGGAAACGCATTTTCGGAATGTTTTGCTAAAGATGGTTATCCGTATGCCTTCGGTCATTTGCAAGAGAAGATTAATCGTATTTGCTCTTTGCTGACTTTGAACGAGGATGCTAAAGAAGAGCCTGTCCTAGACAGCTATAAAGATTTATTGGGGTATTGTATTTTAACACTTATCGAAATAAAATGAGATACCGAATAACAAGAATAGAAAAAGTTATCAATGGGCAGAGTTCGTTTGAGCACTGCTCATTGATAACTTCCGACATAGAAATGTTTAGGAAACAAATAGATGCAGACGAGGTTGACTTTGTTTATGAAATGTTGAACTAAAAACAGAAAAGAATGAAAGAACCAGACATTGAAATGAATCTAAAGAAAATCATGGAACGCATAAAATGGATTAGAGAAACTAAGGCCATCTTATCCAAGGAAGAAATAAGTCTTTCCATTCCATTGATGCAAGATTTATCGCAAGTAGGCAATATTTACGATAAGTTTATGAGCTTTCATGCCGGACGAAATTCCACAATGGTACGCAAGCAATTTATCTTTGTTATTCTTTATCTTTATTCTCCTAGTGCCCTTGGCGGTTCTAAGATGAGAAGAGGGTTAAGAGAAAAAATCGCTAAGGTTTTGGGGTGTACATGTTCTAATGTGAGCCATGATTACAAAAACATCAGTTTCTATTATATTACTTACCGAAGTTTCCGTAATGACGTGAATGAGATATTGGATAAGCTATTAATAGATTTGGGCTTAAAAGAGATAGGGGAAGAATAGATTCCCCTACCCTTTTTAAAGCAATCGCAACTCTTGTTTAACACCAAGCTTTTTTGACTCTTTATTAAAGAATTCTAATTTACGTTTTACTTTATCTTTAAACTCCTCGAACAATACAATTAAAGCCTCTTGTTCGGTATCAAAAAGTGATTCCTCTCTAATTGTATGCTGTTTAGTTCGTTCACAATAGTCGGGTTTGTATTTATAATCTATCCACCAACCAGAAGGGTTAAGCTCATTTCCCTCGAACCAAGATACGTTGCAGCATCCCTTTATAATACAGCGTTGCGGATGTTCAAACCAACTATCTATATACCAAGCAATATCACCATTCTTATATTTTGGAATGGGTCTTTCCTCTTTATTTGTATATTTATACTTTTTTATATTACTCATGTTCTATTATTCTTAAATATTTTAACTTTGCGAATCGGTATGAATGATACATTGCACAAAGATTTTTCACTTTAGAAGTGAAGCACTGAATGCAGCCTGTATAATCGTGAAATCCTAAGATGATATACTTCTCGTCAACATACCCTGCTACGTATGCGCCAATATCCTTTCCTTTATAAAGAACAGGCTTCCCACGATACGCATTGAAAAATTCCTCGTTTGTCATAACGCCATATTATTTTAGTTCATCAAAATCAAACCACTCAATCTTATCGTAGCACTCGTACAGAACTTCAACACGCTGTGTTCCGTCTCCTCTTGTGATAATCCATACATCATCACTCATTGCTCCATAGTGAAGAGCCGTAGGATTTACGCCACCTCCACTATATCGGAACATCACCCACTTTTTTAATGGTGGCTTATCTTCTTTTATGTCGTGCCATAATGATGCAGCATTCACGTAAGGAACGTTTTCTGTATCGCAATCAGTAACGCCAACCTTTTCTGTGCTGAATGTTACTCTATCTAATTCATTGTAATCTACCTCATCTTCGTTGCTACAGATATTGATGTAAATTTTCTTTGGTAAATTCTTAACTTTCATATCACTTAAACTTAATGATGAAAAACTCAGTTTTAAGCCATTTATCAAGGCAAAGACCTTTCCATCCTTATCAATATCCATAATAGTCTTTTCTGCCTTTTTAAAGCTTAATTTTAAGATTTATAATTTTATGTCTTGCTCTTGCTTTGTCATAACTTTGCAGCCAAGATGCTTATTAAAATACTTTAAGTCCTTTCCGTTAATTTCTCTATCCGTAACAAATCGGTTATGTTGCAAAATACGAGACGATGCTATAGTTCGGGAATATGCCATCTGCATGGCAGACAGACTTTCATGGTATTCTTCCAATGTTTTGTCTATCTCATAACCGACAAAGTTTCTATCACTGTCTAATGCGGCTTGCATTGTCGTTCCAAGACCAAGAAAAGGGTCGAGCACCGTGTCTCCCTTGCACGAATACATATTGATAAGACGGTAAGGTATTTCGTAAGGGAAGGCTGCGCTTCTTGTTCGAGATTTTCCGTCAGCCATCTTCTGTTTTACACCCTTCACATTCCAGGTGTCAGAGAACCACGTATTTCTCTCTTCCCAGAAGAATGCGCTTTGTCTTCGATTTTTCTTCTCCTCCTCGGTCTTAAACTTTCGACTTTTGCCCTTTCTGAATATTAGTATATATTCGTGTTCGAGGGTGACATAAGCACCACATGGAAGCATACCACTTCCCATAAACTTATTTGGGGCATTGGTTTGCTTTCTCCAAATGACGCATGGAAGTTCCGTAAAACCAAGGCTTCTGCAAAATTGCGATATTTTCGCATGGTTATTGAAAAGCTGGAAGTTTCCATTGATAGTTCTTGTAGCATCTCCTATATTGATACAAAGGAAACCTCCTTCTGAAAGAACCCTGTAACACTCCCTCCATATATTGTTGAGTATTCCGTGCATTAAATCGAAAGCTACGGATGGATGATCTGCAAGGTTGTACGCAATAGCCTTATTTTGACTTGCAAATATATCGTCCCACATTTCTACCATCGGATATGGAGGCGATGTTACTACAATATTGATGCTTTCATCTGCTAACTCTTCCATATTGCATGCCGACTTATAATAGATATTTCTTTTCATACGCTACTCGAATTTAATGACAAAAAATTCCTTATCAAGCCACTTATCAGGGCATAATTCTTTCTTAGGTTTGCCGATGGTGATGCTCTCAATCTCCTTCTCAATTCGTGGACTATCCTTGCGGTAGCCGTTGATGAAGAGAACGTGGGTGTAAGGGCGATAAAGCACCTTTCCGCAATATGTTTCTGCCGCCACATCATAAGCTACTTCACAGTTAGTAGTCATACGTTTAATCCAATAAGGTTTAATCTCCCGATACTCTTCGGTTTTCTCACCTGATACGATTTTATCGAACCATTGCTTGCTGACGGTGAGGGTCAATACTTTCTTTTCCATAAGCTACTTCTTTTTAGTTAAACTTATCGCCTTGACGATGCGGTGGTCTTTGAAAGGAATGTGTGCTGGTGGGTCAAATGTTTCATCATACACTCCATTGATGTGTTTGAACATCTGTCTTAGCCAATATGATTCTTTCATGCCATCGCATACAGAACCATCGCCATTATTGTACTCATCGACTATTGATTTGTACTTCATTATCTTCTTAGCCAATCTAATTTTCATACACTATTTTATCTTTCAATTAGCACAACTTACCTATCAGATGATGCTCTTGCTTATTGAGAGCAATGCCATACTTGAACATTTTCTCGAAAAGCATAAGACGTTCCTCATTTGTAGCCAAACGAGTAGATTTCTTCTTATCCTCGGTCATTGTGAAATGAGAACCTACCCACAATATCTTTTCTTCCTTGTGGAGATAAAGATAGCAGAATAGATTGTGATACTCTGGCTTCCACCACTTACATAACACAATCCAACCATTATCTATCACAACTATATTGCCTTCAGCAACAATATCTTCAAACATATCATCAGTTGGAGCTATCTGTGCTTCTTTAAGTTTCTTTCTCTGTTCCTTGCTACAAGATACAAGCGAAAGAAAAGATAGTACTATAAGAATAATCTTCTTCATACGCTATTTCTCTAACCTTTTCTTGAATGTCGCAAGTATATAGATTGAACCCCAACAAGGTATCGTAGATGCTGTTATCAATGCAGATGGTGGTATTAGGTTATATTGTACTAATTCCCAACCATCATAGCCGTATTGATTAAATTTATCAGATAGAACCTTGGTAATCTCATCAGCTTTCTTGATAACTATTGAAGTTACCATATACTCATACTTCTTCATTTCTCACCTTCCTTTCTATCAAACTTGTTGCCAACTATTTCTATCTTACCAATTTCCTGAACATCTGAAAGCCAATAAAGAGGTTCATTTCCGCTGGCTACCATAAAAGCATAGTTCTCTTCTGACCAAATTACTGTACCTATAGGCTTATGACCTACGAAATGTATTAGGTCGTTCTCAAACAATTCTTTACCTCCACAATCTTTCAGCCCTGTAAACATACAGACTGTAGAAGGGTCAATTTGAGTCCAATACCAAGAATGGTCTTCTTTATTAGCAATAAGAATACATAGGTTGTAATCCATGTCTCTTTGAAGAAAACCCACTTTCCATTTTCCTGTTCCAAGCTCTTTCGCCTTGAATTTTATGTTTTCTATTTTCATAAGCTATTCATATAAAATTGTTATTATTTTACTTTTATCTACCTTCAATATAGCTTCTTTTGCTTTACCGATAGAAGAAAACAAATACTCCGGGCAAAGGTTATATGCACCATAATCCCAATAATGGATAAGTCCAAATAACAATGAATGTCTCTTATCTACACGATAAGCAAGGATTGGATTATCCTGAGAATCGTAATGTATGCCTTTAACAGCCTTGCTTTTACGATACATATCTACTATTCTATAGGTTGCCATAACTATTTAGTTCTAAATCCAACAAAGCCATGAAGCCATGCTAACACAATAGCATGTCCTCCTTCTTTTCTTTCTATCTTGCATATTGTGGGTAGAAAGAAAAGAGTTCTCATCTTCTCTTTGCAATATATAAATTCCATAACTATTATTCTTTAAGTTCTACTGGCTCATCACTCCAAGATAATTCTCTTCCGATGAGTTTCTTTATGCTGCCTTTAGGAAGTTCTAAGCATTTACAACTTCCATTATCGTCTCGCCAACTATCATCAACCTTATGAGGCTTAGATGCAAACATAAGTTCCATTCCGAAAGAATTAACACATACCCATGCCGTATTCCCATTCCATTCTTCTATTCCACCTGCGACTTTAAGATTCTTCTCTGCAAATCGCAAGGTTTCATGCAAATTGCTTAACTCTATATCAAGGTCAAAGTTATCTGGGTTGTTAGCCAAAATATACTCTAACCTATTTGCACACATTACTACTGCCTTTTTTGATACAAAGCGAGAAAATGTGATACTATCTGTATCATCCAAATCTTTTTGAACTTTATTACCAATAATTGGATAATCAAGGTTCAAAACATAATTAAATTGTTTCTTTCTTGAAATTACCATAACTATTCCTCCACTTTAATGCCAAACGGTGCACCGTCGTCAAAGATTAGTTTTTGATAAGCATACGCAAAATCCATGTTTTTACAATTTCCATTGATTAAGCTAACTGAAGTTAAAGAAACTACGTATATATTATATCGCACATCATTCCACTTCACCCATCCAAACGGCTGATGTTTTTGCATTTCCAGCCAGCACTCTTCTGTGTCCTTAAATGGACGGTACTCTGGCTCTGGCTTGATGCGATAAATGTTTGGATCGCAGTCAAAATGTGGCAGCATAGCAGTTTCCCACATTTTTGTAGTCTTATCAAAAATTTCAATTTCTTTTCCTTCTGCGTATGCCCTAATTATCGGCAATAGCTCTACTGCTTCTTTACGATTCATACTCAATCCTCCAACTCTTTAAGACCTTTAAGTGCTTGAATAGTGTAATCGAGAGCGGCTATTAATTTATCATCCACACTGGTAGTTAAGCACCCATAATGAATAGCATAAAGATTTTCCTCAGCTTTCAGTATTAATTTCTTTATATTTTCTTTATTCATAATTAATCCTCCAATTCTTTTTTAATATTGTCTAACCACATAAGAATGACATCAATATTAACGGAAGTGGCATGTTTCTCTTTGCACTTCCCTAAAAGATTTTTTTTTTCAATGATTTCATTAATTGCAGTTACTTTACTCATTGCTTATCCTCCTCTTTATCTAAATCGCATTCAATATAAACCTCATGCGAACTATTTAATGTAATATCTTGTAAATGTGGGCAGTCCAGGCAACTATAGCAATCATTCCTTGGTGCTTGTGCACTTGGCGTAAGTTCAAAAATATCTACATACATAATTCTCTTCTTTTTTACCCTCTCCCTTTTACAGGAGAGGGTGGTTAAACTTAAAGGTTGCCAGATGTTCCGTCCCATGAGTAAACAAACTCACCCAAGGATTTCCATCCTAAACAAATTTCTCCATGCTTTCTATAATCACAAGTACTATAGTTTCTGCATTTGGAGCAATCAGGCTTACTCATATACAATCTCCCAATCTTCTGCGAATACATCAGATGATGAAGGAACCCAAGAGTCTGCTCTGCCATCAGGATTGATGATGAGCATTTGGTTGGTGTAGTCGATGTGAGGATTCTCACGCTTCATCAAGATGTTCTTAGCAATCTGTGGCAGTGACTGCATCTTAGGAATGATGTCGCCTTCAATGTGAGAAGGAACTTGCTTCACGATGAATAAACCTTTACCATTCCAGCCTTTGCGTCTTACCGCAACACCAGACTTTAATAAATCAATAGCATTACCAAAGTCAAGATCGTCACCTGCTTCAAAATAAGATGTCTCAAACACATTCTTAGGAGACCAAGACTTATACCCGTCATACTCTACTAAGTAGCCATCTTCCTCAACGGTTGCTGGCTTAATTTCTCTACCAAGCACTTTCTGCGCTTCTGCCATAGTCATAGGCTCTGCCATAATGACCTTTGTACCAATAAATTTTTTCATATTACTTGTATTTATATCCTTGCGGATGATTAGTTACTCTACTACTTTCTCAAGGGAAAAATAATCAATTCCCCAAGCTTCGTTTGCGTATTGATAAGGCTCTCCGTTTTTCTTTATTTTTCGCATAAGAAAATGAACCTTGATTTCATTCTTGCCAAGAGAGAAGGCATCTTTTAGACGTTCAATAATAAAGATATTGCCATCTTTATCTTTCACCTTGTCACCTTCCTGAAAAGGTAACAAACTTAGAAAGTCGTTCATTATATCATTCTTCTTTTTGCGAAGCTCTGATATTTGTGAATCCAATATCTTCAAGCAGCCTTCTACATTCTGTAATTCGTTGTATAATTCTATTTCGGTCATATCTTTAAATTTATGCCCTAAGGCGGTTAGTTACTTTAAATAATTATTTTTAATTTTATCTG
>ULWZ01005176.1_pt1 | contig 20126 bp, 16 predicted proteins | sample 1960811 | NCBI WGS metagenome assembly ULWZ01 (sample SAMEA4835825, study PRJEB28245) | human gut metagenome | biome: gut microbiome; material: fecal sample | place: Denmark | collected 2008 | reverse complement strand
CAAAGTAAGCACAGGTACCATTCATTTGGGCGGTACACCCCAACGGAAGGATAAAACTGGAAATGTCTTTCGGTGCGCCCATTTTATTAGGAGCAATGTCCATGGAAACGGGTAACGCCGCACTAGAAGTGCAGGTACTGAAAGCAATCAGCCAGCTGGGAAATGCTTTCTTCCAGAAAGTAACGACATTTACACGGGCTACGAAAGCCAACAGCAATGTATAAACACCGAATGTCGTCGTCAAACAAGCCAGATAGTCTGTTAAAATAAATTTCAAGACAGGGCCAAAGATTGCCGTACCGTATTTAGTCATCGTCGTCGACATCAGTCCGAATACCCCGACCGGGATGATTGCGATTACATAATCAACGATTTTAAACATGACCATGGATAACATATTAAAGATTTTTCCCAATGGTTCTGCTTTTTTACCCAATGCGATGATAGCAAATCCGATGAACAGAGAGAACACGATAATTTGCATCATGGATCCACTAGTTAAGGATTCAAAGGGGTTGGACGGGATAAAGTCCAAAATCGTCTGGTACATTCCCGGCAATTCTTTTGCCTTAACACCTCCGGAAACCGTTCCCAGCTGGAGGCCTTTTCCGGGTTGGATCAAATTGACCCAGAACAAACCAATCATTGCCGAAATCATCCCAGTTGCCAGGAACCAAATAATTGTTGTAACTCCGACACTTTTAAGTTTGTTGATATCTCCCAGAGATAATGCCGCATCTACGATGCAGAAGAATACCAGAGGTACAACAACCATCTTGATCAATTTGATGAAGAAATCTCCAAGAAATTGCAAGAACGGTAAAATATATCCATTGATAATCGGGTTATGTGTGCCACCCATCATATTCAATACATACCCGAAGGCAATCCCAATTCCCAACGCAATGAAAATCCTGCCGTATAATGGAATACCCTTTTTCTGAGTTTCAGCCGCCATTTTCGTTCCTCCTCTCTCCGCCTGTTTCTAATCCGCTCCCCATGAGGTTTGATTTCATGATATAGTATTCTCACTTTTCAATCAAAATATATGTAAGATAGGAATAGCCCATAACCAGCGAGTTATAGAATCCTACATAAAAGGGACTTAACAACACCTATTATTTGGTCTCATTCACACTTAGTGAAGAGCTGCCCCCCAATTGTTAGACCTAAAATCTAACGATTGGGGGGCAGCTCAAAAAGCTTTCGTAACTCCATTTTTTTAATTTTTTTGAATCCAATTTATTGCAAGAAGTAAATAGCACTGACTATAAGTCAAAGCAATAATAAACTTATCGATTACTATAAGTTACTCTCGCGATATGACTTTATAATATATCTACTTTTTTTATGGTTAGCAAATACAAAAAATCTACTACAAGCATAGAAAAGTTCAATTGTTAAAGAAAATATAGTTTTCTATTTGGAGATTCCCGAACATTATTGTCTATACTTTATTGTTTCTATGTCTATTTATTATATTGTATCTTATTATTGATTCGAATTATTCAGAATTCATTCTGTAATATTAATTTTCTATCTGGTTGATTTGAGATGAATATTAGATTTTAGACATATCATTTCATAAAATTAAAACTGAAAAAAGTGAAAATTACAAAATGAGTCATCTATCATGGTGCTTACTACAATTTCACTCACAGCATTGATAAAAAGGAGAGGATTAAAATGGCAAAACCGGTAACCGAAGAACAACTGAAGATGTTGGACGAAATGATGGAACGTGCAAAAAAAGCTGCAGCTATTATTGCAACTTATGATCAAGAACGTGTAGACAATCTTTGTCGTGCTGTTGCATGGGCTATTTCCAATCTTCAAACCTGGCGTCCATTGGCAAAAGAAGCCGTTGAAGAAACACGTTTAGGCGAATTCAATTCCAAAGTCAATAAAAGAAATAAGATCCGTTTAATCCTTCGGGATGTACTCCGCCAAAAGAGTGTTGGTATCATCGAGGCTGACCCTGCCAAAGGCATTACCAAATATGCAAAGCCTGTAGGTATCGTAGGAATTTTGGTTCCAACGACTAACCCCTGTTTAACTCCTGCTGGCCAAGGTATTTTTGCCATTAAGGCTCGTGACGTTATCATTTGCTCCCCTCATCCGCGTGCAAAAGTAGTCACCAACAAATGCGTTGAAATTATGCGTGCCGCATTGGAAAAGGAAGGGGCTCCTGCAGATATCATTCAATGCATCAAGGAACCCAGTATTGAACTTTCCAAAGAGTTGATGAAACGTGTTAATCTCGTTATTGCAACTGGTGGTAAAGCAATGGTACATTCTGCCTACAGTTCTGGGACTCCTTGTTATGGTAGTGGCGCCGGTAATAGTACCATGATTATTGATGAAACCGCAAACACGAAAGAAGCTGCTCATAATACGATGGTAAGTAAAACTTCGGACTACGGTTCTGGTTGTTCTTGTGATGGGAACATTGTTATTCATGAATCCGTATATGATGACATGATTAGAGATTTGAAGGCCGAAGGTGGTTATATGGCCACTCATGAGCAGGCTGAAGCTCTTAAAAAAGTTATGTGGGATGAAAATGGACATAGACTGCCCAATACTGTTGCTATTAGTCCTCAAAAATTAGCGAATGCTGCGGGTTTTGAAATTCCTGAGGATCGCAAATTTATCATGGTCGATGGTGATGCAGAAGGCGGAATTGGCAAAGAACATTTCTTCTCCAGTGAAAAATTAACTACTCTTTTGGCTGTCTTTAAATATAAAGGCGAATTCCAAAACGCTGTTGAAGCAATGAAAGCCATCTATGAAGTAGGAGGTAAAGGTCACAGCTGTGGCATCTACTCTTTCAATGATGAGCATATCAACCGCCTGGCTCTGGCAGCACCTGTATCTAGAATGATGGTCCGTCAACCGCAAAATAAGGCAAATGCTGGTGCTAACACTAATGGTATGCCTGCGACATCTTCCATGGGTTGTGGTACTTGGGGAGGAAATATTGTTTCTGAAAACATCTGCTTAAAGCATTACATGAACACTACTTGGGTAGCACGTCCGATCAATATGGATATGCCTTCCAACGAATGTTTGTTTGGAAAATTCTATGATCCAGAAATGGATGAATAAGGAGGGCGGATTCACCATGCTGCAAGCCAATTTTCCCAATAAGATCGTCTATGGAGAAGATTCTCTGACTTTTTTGGAAAAAGTGGATATGACCAGGGTGGTTGTAATTGCCGATAAAATTTTCTGTGACTTTAATCCAAATGTCCTTGCAACCCTTAACTCAATCCTTGATAAGCGCGGAGTAGAGCATTGGCTCTACTTCGGGCAACAAGGAGATCCTACTCTTGAATTTGCTCAACAATGCAGCAAGAAGCTGTCAAAGCACAATCCCGATCTTTTGATTGGGATTGGTGGCGGCAGTGTTCTAGACTCTCTAAAAGTCATGGATATTTACTATGAGCACCCTAATATTTCCTTAGAAGAAGTTCTCGACCGTTTTAATTTGCCTCCTGTCCAGCGTAAAGCCAAGATTGTTGCTATCCCTACCACAAGCGGAACAGGTTCTGAAGTATCCGCTGTTGCCGTGTTGTACGTCCCTACCAACAATCCGAAAGTTCCTCTGGTAAAAAAAGGAATCGCAGATTATCAATTAATTCCGAGCTACGTAATCTTAGACCCTCGTTTTACGGTGACTATGCCTTTCGAAGTCACGGCGGCAACCGGATTAGATGCTTTTGTCCACTGTATAGAAGGGTACGTAAACAAAAACCCAAAAAATCCTTTTATGGATCATTTTGCTCTAGAAGGCATGAAAAAGGTTTTAACAAACCTTCCTAAAGTACTAGTCGAACCAGAAAATTTCTTTGCAAGAAATGAAATGCAGATTGGTGCGACTATGGGAGGAATGATGATTACAGGAAGAGGATCTGGTGCTTCTCATGGCAGTGGTAAACAACTGGCTACTTTAGTTCATCTTGCTCATGGGATTTCCGTTGCTGTTCCGTTGGAACAGGTAATTCGTCGAAACAGTAAAAAATGTATGAGGCAATACGTAGAAATTGCCCAATATTTAGGTGTAAAAGCAGCTTCCAATGAAGAATATTTGGATGGTTTAATTGCAAAATGGAACCTTTTGATGGAAGCCACAAAATGCCCTCGGACTATTACGGAATTGGGGATTAGTCAGGAAAAATTCACTAATTATCTCCCAATTATTATCAATAATGCCCTGAATGATCCAGCTATGAAAGGTAATCCGATACCTTTTACAGCCGATGAAATCAAAAGTATTTACTTAGCCCTTAATAAATAAGATTCGCTACGTTTAAAGGATGTGATACTATGACTTTCAAATCCTTAATGGGAGATATGCAGGTTTTAAGTGCGCTGATGCTAATTGGCTTTATCATCCGCGAATTTTGTAAACCTATCCAAAAATTATATATTCCTACTTCCATGTTAGCTGGTTTTATTGGATTGATTCTCGGCCCACAAGTATTAGGATTAATTGCGATTCCTAAATCTTTTAGTAGTTATGCAGGAGTCCTAATCAATGTGGTATTAACTTGTATCGTGCTTGGGATCTCCTTTAATAAGAAAGAGCTCCGCACATATGTAGATTACACTTGCGTATGTGTTGCAGTATGGGGGCTGCAACTTATGGTAGGAGCACCCTTAGGAGATTTTTTGTCAAGTATATGGCCTGGTCTACCAAAAGGTTGGGGGCTCTTGGGTGTATTCTCATTCTGGGGAGGTCATGGTACGGCCGGTGCTGCAGGTACAGCCCTGGAAAAACTTGGTTCAACTGACGCCGTCGGAATGGGTATGGTTCTATCCACTATTGGGCTTATGAGTGCCGTCACAATTGGGATGGTTATTGTAAATTGGGGCATTCGAAAAGGCTATGCTGTTTATACTAAAGTTCCTGAAAGTGGTTATGATCCTACATTGGCAGGAGTTCTTCCTAAAACCTTGCAGCATCCTATTGGAATTCAAAAAGTTTCCAACAATGGGATCAACGCATTGGTCTTCCAAGCTTCTTTGGTTTTAGTATCTGAGCTGATTGGTGGTGCAATCATAAAAGGCTTAGGAAATACTTTCTTCCCTGTTCTTTTGAAATTAGGAAGCCTCGTATATGGTATGTTAGGAGCGGCATTAATCCGACTCGTGTTAGCTAAAACAGGTAAAGAAGGATATCTAGACAAGCAGACTGTAAGCTTAATTTCTGGTTGTTCCCTGGACGTATTAATTTTAGGGGCTGTTTCAACCATGAGTATTAAACTTGTAACTACCTATGTCGTCCCGATTATCATTTATTCCTTGGTTTTACTTGTTCTAACCATCTTTGTTTCTCTATACTTCTGCCGCAAGATTTGTAAAGTAGAATGGTTCGAACGAGCCTGCTGCCTGTTCGGCATGGCATCAGGTGCTGTACCAACTGGTTTGGCATTGGTTCGTGCAGTTGATCCTGAAGGGAAGTCTACGGCACCAGCAGCTCAAGGTATCGCCTCTTCTGCCTGGGCACCAGTTTATGGTTCTATGCCAGCAATTCTCCCATTATTGTACTATTCAGGGAATATGCTAGCTTGCATAGGAATTGGCGCAGCAAGTTTCTTTATTCCCCTTGCAATTGGTATGATTGTATTTGCCAGAAAATGAGAAAAAGACAGAGGTTAACTCCTCTGTCTTTTTTAAGATAACGCCCTATTTCAGAGTATAATTCGTTACAATAAATTTTCTAACTGTTTCAACTGCTGGAGGCAAAATCCGGTTTAAATTCCAAATTAAGTAAATTTCCCTAACGATTTCTTGATTCTCATCTACAATTGGGAGGATTATTACTCTAGCAGTATGCAACGCTGGAACCTCTGGTAAAACAGCAACTCCAAAATTCAATTCCACATACCGAAGTGCAGCATTGCACTCTTGTACTTCACAAGCAATCTTGGGTATCGTTTGATGATTCGAGAACATTTGATCCATCTTTGCTCTAAGATTAGATTCCTTAGATAAAGCAATCATTGGTTCATTAGCAAAGTCCTCAAATTTCACATACTTTTTTCTAGCCAGTGGATGTTCAAGCGAAACCATCAAATAAAGAGGTTGTCTCATCACTAAGCAAGATCCAACTTCTGGGCCTTGATGAGCACAGAAACCTAAATCCATTTCTCTATTTTTAACTTCGTTGTAAATATGATAAGAAGATCCTTCTTCAAATTGAAAATGAATATCTTTATTCCCTTGTTTTTTATGAAACTTTTCAACAATTAAAGGGATAAGTGTAGATGAAATAGAATGAAAAAAGCCTATTCGCACAGATTGTCGAATTTCTCCTTTCATAGATTGAACGGCTCTTTTCCCATCTTCTAAAGTCTGTAAAGTTTTTTGTGTGTAAAGCAAAAAAATGCGTCCATAACTAGTCAATTCAATATGCTTTTTCTCACGATCAAAAAGTTTAACCCCCAGTTCTTTTTCCAATTCGTTCATAGCATAAGATAGACTTGGCTGCGCAATATGTAATTCCTGAGCTGCCTTTGTAAAATGTAAAATGCGAGCAAGAGCTTCGAAATAATAGAGTTGTAGCAATGTCATCTGTATACCCCCTTCTATATAAAATTCCTGTATCTTTACTGATATTATAACATATACAAGAAAGATTGAATGTCCAAAGGAGGTCTATTATGCTTCGTTTTAATAAAACTGATATCGAATATTTGGAAGATATGGCTAACCTAATACGTAAAGATGTAATTACAATGATTCATGAAGCAGGTTCCGGTCATCCCGGTGGTAGTTTATCTGCAGCAGATATCATGACCGCCCTATACTTCCATACTCTAAACCTTGATCCTCAGAATCCAAAATGGGAAGACCGAGACCGCTTTGTATTATCAAAAGGACATTGCTGCCCCGCATATTATGCGTGTCTAGCACGTCGCGGATACTTTACGGTGAAAGCAATCCATACATTACGTAAGTATGGCTCCATATTACAAGGACATCCTGATATGTTGTTAACTCCAGGCGTTGACATTACTTCTGGTTCATTGGGTAATGGCCTTGCTTTGGGAATGGGTATGGCGTTATCTGCTCGTTACCATAATCAAACTTATCACACCTATGTGCTTATGGGGGATGGTGAAATCCAAGAAGGAATGATTTGGGAATCTGCCATGGCTGCTGGTACCTATCATCTTGATAATTTGACAGGAATCGTAGATTGCAACGGGTTGCAAATCAATGGGTGGGTAAATGATATCGTCCAACTGGAACCGTTAGTTGATAAATGGAAAGCCTTTGGGTGGCATGTCATTGAAATCAATGGCAATCTTATGGAGGAAATCCTTTTCGCTCTTCATGAAGCCAGGACAATCAAAGGATATCCTACGGTCATACTAGCCCGAACGATAAAAGGCAAAGGTGTTTCTTTCATGGAAGATAACAAAGATTGGCATGGTAAAGCTCCCAATGACTCGGAATTCTCCCGTGCCATGGCCGAATTAGATTAAAAGGAGGCAGCATCATGGAAGCTATTGCAACCCGTATGGCATTTGGTAAACGAATTATGGAATTAGGCAAAACAAAAGATTTCCTAGTATGCAGTGCAGATACTAAAGCTTGTGGCATTGAACATTTTGGAGAAGTATATCCCGGTCGAGAATTCCGTCTCGGCATTGCCGAACAGGACTTGATGGGAACTGCTGCTGGCCTCGCCAGTTGTGGTAATAAAGTCCTGGTAGCCACTTTCGCTGTATTTGCTACCATGCGAGCTTGCGAACAAGTCCGCACTTTTATTGCGCATACTGATTTGAATGTCATCGTAGTTGGAACTCATACAGGGCTCCAGGTGGGGGGTGACGGTGCAACACATGCCGCAGTGGAAGATGTAGGCATCATGCGTTCCATTCCGAATATGACCATTATCCAACCATCAGATGCTATTTCCGCCTACAGTCTGGCAGATGCTGCCATTGATTTCAGACGTCCTCTTTATGTACGTCTCCACCGGAATCCTTCCCCCCTGCTCCATAACGATGATTTCAAGTTTAAAATTGGAGAAATCTATACTCTTAGAGATTATGGTAAAGATGCCACAATCATCGGATCAGGCATTTTGCTAGCTAAAGCCATCGAAGCAGCAGATGAACTGAACAAAGAAGGTATCCATGTAAAAGTATTAGAAGTATCAACTTTGAAGCCATTGAATACGGCGCCCATTATCAACGCGGCTCGTGAAACTGGTGCAATCGTTACTGTCGAAGATCATAACATTTATAATGGTTTGGGTTCTGCTGTTGCTGAAGTTTTAGCTGAAAATATTCCCACTCCTTTAAAACGCATAGGTATTCAGGATCAATTCGGCCAATCTGGAGATCCAGAACTATTATACAAAGATAACCATATGACAACATCTGATATATGCCAATCTGTAAAGAACACATTGTTACGAAAAAATAAAAACATCAAAACAATGTAAAAAAGCTTCCTTAACATTGTGATACTTTTCATTTGAACACGGCCTTGACAGATATCCAGGCACTCAGAAAAAATGCTGGTAAAAATCCCTGCTTGGGAGTACTATAATACACAGTTAGGTTTTTCATAGCAGTTAAATTCTAACACGAGAAAGGACTTTCGATTCGCAAGAATCGAAAGTCCTTTCTCGTTTTCATGAGGGGCCATTATTTCACAGCCCCTTTTATTTTTACTAAACATAGGCTCAAAGCAACATATTGATCATAAAGCTCTGGATGATCAGGATCAGCGCACCGCCCAGCCGGGAAGAAATCTGGGCGAAAGGCATCAATTCCATCCGGTTGCAGGCCGTCAGCACATAAACGTCTCCGTTGCCGCCGGCATTGGCCATGCATAAGCCGGCCGTAATCGCGCTTTCCACAAAATAGAATTTAACCAGCAAGCCGAAGAATCCGGCCCCCAGTACTGCCATCACGACCACCGTGATGACCAGCACCAGGTACTGCCAAGTCAGGACCTGCAGCATGGAAGCGATATTGAACATGGCAATACCGACCCCAGCCATGATCACCACCAGGAAATTTTCCCGGATGAATTGATACCACTGGACCACACAATACTCTACTTTTTCCGGCAGGAATCCGATGATCTTCGTAGCGGCCACGGCAATGATCGTAAAAGCATAGGCATGCAACGTAGGGACGAACATATTGGCCAATTTGCCAAATACCATGAATCCAGCCGTCATGGCCATGCCGATTCCCAGATCCTTCATTTCAAACGAATAGGGATAATGGGTGCTGGAATTCTCCACCGTAGTGCCCTGCATCAGCGCACCATTCCCTGTAAGAGAAGGTTTTGCTTCTCCCAGCATGTTCAGGACGACGGCCCCCAGCACAGCCATCCAGTTCCCCATAGTTACCGCCGGAATGATCTTCGAATAAATCTCTCCTGCCGGCTGGCCTGTGGCTGCTGCATAGATTTCCGACATGGGAACGGCACCGGCACCATTCCCGCCGCCCATAATCGGACCAACAATCAGCAGGATCGTTTCTTTAGCCGAGAATCCCAGGAATTCTCCCAGTAAGGCCGTAAAGCCATAGGAAAACAGGATTCCGCCAATGATGGGGATGAAATACCGGGAACCGGCCTTGATCAGCATTTTCCGATCCATGCCCATGATACTGCCACAAAGCAAGGCTCCTACAAAGAATCCCAGAAGGTCCGTATTTCCGTTGATCGTCCCTTTGACAATCTTTACCGTAGCGGCCGGGATCCAATGCCAGTATACGAACAAGGCCGTCGTAATACTGCAGGCCGCCAGACCAATGGTCTTTTTCAGCACCTTCACATGTTCGATGATGAATTTCAGGCCGTATCCATAGACCATACATACCGCAATCCCTCCATATAAGGATTTGGGCAGGTGGTTGGTGTACATGGCTGCAAAGACGATGGCTGAAAGCAGCAGGTAGACAGCCATGGGAACCCCCATTACATTCCAGTTACTTTTCTCATTAAACGGTATCCTCATCTTTTTCACTCCCCATAAGCGAGCAAGAAAGCCGCCAGCATTTTCATGGATTTCAGGTAATCCTCTTTCCGGATATTTTCATCCGGAGAATGGTGATTGGCATTGGTATTGCCCGGTCCGATCCCGATGATCTTCAAATCCGGCTGGACCCAGCGTAGCGCAATGGCTGGTCCTCCACCCAGCTGGGTGATTTCTTTGACCAATGGTTTTCCGTAAACCTGCAGCGCGGCCTTTTCTAACAGAGCCGTTTCCGGAATCTGGATGGGCGTCTTCACAGGTACGGTCCCGTCCTCATACGTCACTTCCACATCACCGAAGCCCTGGGCTGCCAGATACTGGCGCAGCTGCCGGGCAATCTGATCCGGATCCTGGTTGGCCACCAGATAACAGGAAACCCGGGCCGTCGCTTCGTGGGGGACGATTCCCCGCGGACCTTTGTACATTTCTCCTGCTTCCAGGCCACAGATGGACATGGTGGGTTCAAAATACAGCCGCCGTTTCAATTCGGTCCCCGAAGCACCCAGGACGAACTGTTCCAGCCCCAGTTTTTCCCGTTTTTCTTTTTCGTCGTAGGGGAACTGTTCCAGCACATACATTTCTTCGGCCGTAGGCTGGATGACATTGTCATAGAAGCCGGGAATCCGGATCCTTTCATCAGGCCCTTTTAACGTGGATAACGCCCATACCAGCCGCCAGGACGCACTGGGGATCACCGCTCCCATACGGCCATGGACATCATGGTTGGCCGCACGCACCTTCAGCGTGAAAGTACAGTTCCCCCGCACGCCATACCGTGCCCAGGGGCCACCGTCTCCCTGCCGCCGTCCATTTTCCCAGAAGCATACATCGGACTGTACGTATTGGCGGAATTCCTCCGGCTGGGGTTTGGCGAACCGCATCATGGAAGGACTTCCGCTTTCCTCATCCCCTTCCAGGAGAAAATGGACATTCACGGGCAGTCCTCCGGTCGCTTTCAAAATGGCTTCAATGGCCTGGATCCGGGAAAGCAGAGGGCCTTTGTTATCCGATACGCCACGGCCGTACAAATAGCCATCCCGTTCCATCACCTGATACGGTGCCCCAGAAATCCATTTCTGCAGGTCCCCCGGTTCCACTACATCATAGTGATTATAGAGAAGGACTGTCCGATCCGCCTTTCCCGCCATATGCCCGCAGATCAGGGCATTTCCGTCCGGGATAGGAACCCGTTCAGAGGGGATCCCTGCCTTCTGGAACCGTTTTTCAATGAATGTCCGGGTTTTTTCCCTTTCTTCCGGGCAGGAAGCTGTACTGCCATAGCTGACGAACTTCTTCAATTCCCCGAAGTATTCATCCTGATGCGCATCGATATAGGACTCAATCTTCTCTAATTGATCCATTTTTCTCACCCCATCATTTATTTTTGCAGGTAAAATGCAATATTTTTTCTATTCTGTTCTTTTCTATAGTATAATATTATTGTTTTTATCGTTCTAATGAGTTTTTTGTCACTGACCCATAACATTATTTCATGGAGGTGATTGTATGCTGGCCCATGCTTATGAATACATCCTGGCCATTGCCCACAGTGAAACCCTGACCCAGGCAGCCCAATCGCTCTATATCAGTCAGCCTGCTCTGACGAAATATATCAATCGCCTGGAACAGGATTTGGGCATCAAGCTGATCAATCGAAATCAGGCTCCCATCACATTTACCCCTGCTGGAAAGCTTTTCCTGAAAAAAGCCGACGCCATCCTGACCCTCCAAAAACAACTGTTAGAGGAGCTCCATTCTCCTTCGGCCCTGCAGCCACAAATCCTCCACCTGGGAATGACCCCGGAAGCCTGTTCTCTCAATCTCCCGTACATCCTTCTGGGCCTGCAGCGAAAATACCCCAATTTACAGCTTAAAGTGTTTGAAGGACAGAACAACGTACTGAAAGAAAAACTCCAAAACCATCAAATCGATATCGCCTTGATGGCCCAGACCGACCCCAGGGATCCGGAAGAATATGCGTTAGCCTATTTAGAAGAAGAACCCATTCTGCTGGCCATCCCCCAGTCATTTCCGGTTTGCCGCCAATTCGATTTGGGGAACAATTCGCCGCTTACCCCTTATTATTTATCTCCTGCAGAAGTGGATTCCATGGATTTTGTCCTCTGTGATAGCTCTTTGGGTATGGGGCAGACAGCACGTCTCATCTTCCAGAAACATCATATAAGGCCGCACATTGTCATGGAAACAGCCAGAAATGAAACGGCTCTCCGTCTTGCTTCTACAGGTCTGGGTGCTGTTCTCTGCCCCATCCGGACCCCGTTACGGCTTGGCCTGATCTATCCCATGGCCTATTTCTCTCTAGAAAGTCCCCTGCTCACCCGGCATCGCTGGATCTATTCTCTCAAAAAAGAAAAAACTAGCCCTTTCCAGTCAGAATGCATCCAGTTCATCCAGCGTCTGTACCGGGAGCAATCGGAAATGACGGTGCCCGTTTGTCAGTTATTGACCATGAAAAAGAAGGTATGAACGTCCCATCCTTGTTTTGTTAAATCCACACCTTAATGAATCCTCGACTCTCCCATCCTGAAAGGAGGCCTTTCCTTTGTTTGAGAATTATCGCTACTTCATTACGTTAGCAGAAGAAAAGAATGTTACCCAGGCGGCCAAGAAATTATTCATTACCCATCAGGCGTTGAGCCGATACCTTTCCCACCTGGAAAAAGAATGCCAGGTCGTATTATTTTATCGAAAGCCCACGTTCCGCCTGACCCCGGAAGGGGAAGAATTCTTAAAAACGGTACGAGTCATCCAAAGCCTTGAACAAAACCTGACGCAACGTTACACAGAACTGCGCAATGGCAATACTGGTACCATCCGTGTAGGGATCACAGAAGGCCGCTTCCGGATCTTTATGCCCTCGTTGATCAAACGCTACAGCAAATTGTTCCCTGCCGTCCAGCTGCTGGTGACAAGCGCGCGGCCCGCTAAATTAGAAGAACTGCTGTTGAACAACCGATTGGATATGGCCATTATGGGCGCTACAGGAAATCCTCCACCTTCCCTTCATCGTGAAATCATCCTGAATGAAAGGATATATGTCATTGTAAGCGATAATATGCTAAGGAACTATTTTCCCTCCCGATACCCAGAATGTATCACGGATTTCCAGGAGGGGATCGACTTAAAGCAGTTATTGTCCCTGCCTTTTGCCTCAAATTTGCCTTCAGCCAATTCCACCAGGATGGTCGAACAATTGACCCGGCAGCTCCACATCAACCTGCATTATATACACACCTCGAACCATCCCGATCTCCATCACATATTGACATCCCAGGATTATGTGGCCAGTTTCTGCTTATCCATGTATCTCCCCAATGTAAAAGTGATCAACAGCCGTACGTCAAACCACTTGTTCGCTTTTCCCATCAAAGGCCTGTATGCGACCAATCCCGTTGTCGTAGAATATCGAAAAGAGCGGATTTTCCCAACCTACGGTAAAGCCCTGCTCCGTTTGATCAAATCCCAATGCTATTTCTATGCGTCCTATTCGTCTTCCGATATTTAAAAAGAAATCCATTCTTACTGCAAAAAGGCGCGGTGAATGATTTTTCACCGCGCCTTTTCCTGTTTTTATTTTTGGTCCAGCATATCCAGCACCCATTGGGGAGCCAGCTGCGGAAGCGGTTCTCCGCTTTTTTTCTTTGCCGCATATTCTGCGATTACAAGATCCCGCTTCTCTTCATAGGCTTTTTTCTTTTCCGCTTCCACCAATACTTCTTCGATGCTACTTCTGGGGACTACACAGACCCCATTCTCATCACCACAGACCAGATCCCCCGGATTCACCAGGATTCCGCCACAATAGATGGATTCATTGATTTTTCCCGGGTTCTTCTTCACCGGGCCGGCAGGGGTCAGGCCTCTGCTGAATACCGGGAATCCCAGCTCGATATTTCCACTGCGATCGCGGGTATAGCCATCAATGACAATGCCCTGATACCCCATAGCTTTACAGGCCCCCATAATTTTATCACCTAAATAGGCACACCCATCGTAGCCCTTGCCATCAATGACCATAATATAGCCTTCCCGGGGAGCACTATAGGTAGCTACATGGATAGGGAAATTATCCCCGTCCGAAGTTTCCACCGTCACGGCCGTCCCAACCATTTTAAAAGAAGGATCAACGGGCCCGATCTGGGCCGCCATGGTCCCATAATGGGGAATCTTCAAGGCTTTCATGCCATCGCAAATCTGTGACACTTCCAAATTCCTGGCCCGTTCAATGATGCTTGCAGGCAACAATTCAGGAAAATCCTTCAACATAACCAACACTCTCCTTTAAAAAGGGTCCTGCTGGAACATTCAGCAGGGCCCTTTTCCTGTATTCCTATCAGAAACTTCAATACTCGATCAATAAATCTTCATATATCCCATTACCATGGCAATGGCGCACATGACAAGGGACAACAGCCAGGTCCGCGGGAAATTGGTTTTCAGGTGATCCTTCATTTCTACACCAGCCAGCCCCAGAGACAGATACGTTGTGGGCTGCAGCGGGCTGCAGATCATGGCCACGTTCTTCCCGATCAGCATGGCAATCCCGATATCCATAGCCGGTACGCCATAAGCTTCGCCAGCTTTGGCCAGCAGTGGGAACAGCCCATAGTAGAAGGTATCAGCACCCAACATACAACCGACAGGTACAGAAATGACACCTGCTATGATATTCATGTATTTTCCCATCCAGGCGGGCATGATCCAAAGCATGGCATTCACCATGGCATCCAGCATGCCGGACTTGTTCATAACCCCGATGAATACAGCGGCAGCCAGCAGGGTGGCTGACGTATCCAGGGCATCTCCGGCATGGCGGCGGAACAGTTTTCTCTGCAGTTTGGCATTGGGGTAATTGACGATCAGGGCAATGGCCAGCGCAATCAGGAACAGATTATGAGGTTTCATGATGCCCAGCAGCAGGCAGACCAGAAGGATTCCTGTCAGTAACATATTGAACCATAACAGTTTCGGCCGTTTCAGGGCTTCGGCTTCTTCATCAGTGGCCGCAGCCGCAGTGGCTTCCGTGGCACTTTCGATATTTTTCCCGGCGCCATTCTTGATTTCACTCATCCCCACGAGGACAGCTACCACGATGGTGAGAACCAGGCAAACACCCTGGAAAGGAAGGATATAGTGCCACAATTCTCCTACATCCTGCCCCAGCACTGCACCTACACGGACAATGGGACCGCCCCAGGGGACCAGATTCATGACCCCCATGGCCGTGCCCAAGATGAACAACAGACCGGTAGGCCGCATATGCAGTTTCTTCCACAAAGGAAGCATGGCCGGGATCGTTACTAGTGCCGTAGTAGCCGTTGCCCCGTCCAGATGGCCGATGACAGCCACAATGGCCGTTGCAACCGCTACCGTAATCACGTTGTTCCCGGTATGGGCGGTTAATTTTTTAACCACGGCGTCGAACATGCCCGTATCGGACATCAGACCAAAATATTCAACGGAAAAGATAAACAAAACAGCGGTTTTCCATACGGTATTCAGCCCACTGGTAATCCATTTTTCCAATAAAGCGGGCCCCGCACCCAAACACAGTGCCCCGATGACAGGGATTGTCCCGAACACAGTGACCGGTGACATCTTCCCCCGTAATAAACATGCCACCAATATAATTAATGTTGCCCAGCCGACGAGCGCTTGCATACTTTCATCTCCTTTTATCTCTATAAAGAACTTCTTTATTTACTTTGCGTATGGTTCTTGGCCTGTCTTTTCGGTACATCCAGGATCAAGTCACTAGCCTTACCGGCCCGGAGCAGATAGCTGTCCGTAGGATGCCCTAAGAATTCAGCGACGGAACGGCTGATGGTCATCAACTGATCCAAATCGATCCCGGTCTGGGTGCCCATCTCTTCGCACATATGGACCACGTCTTCACTGGATACATTCCCGGCTGCCCCAGGTACGAAAGGACAGCCGCCGGTCCCTGCAAAACTGGTATCGAACTGGGTGAAGCCTTCGCTCATCCCTGCCAGGATATTGGCGATGCCCAGGCCCCGGGTATTGTGGAAATGGAGCCACCAGGAACAATCAGGGTATTTTTCCTTGACCGTATGGCAGATCTGGACCACCTGAGAAGGATAGGCCATACCGGAAGCATCGGAAAGGCTGATTTCCCGGATCCCCACATCCCGATAGGCATCGATGATCTTGCACACCACTTCGATGGGGATTTCTTTATCCCAGGGCGAGCCAAAGGCCATGGAAATGGAACCGGAAATCCCGATGCCTGCCTCTTTGGCTCTTTCTACACAGGCGGCGAACCGGGCGACGCTTTCGGCCGGCGTGCAGTTCAAATTGGCCAGATTATGGGCAACGGAAGCGGAAACGTTCAGCTTCACCTTTTTGCAGCCACAGGCAATGGCCCGTTCTACGCCTTTCAGGTTGGCGATGAGAGCCCGGTATTCCACGCCCTCTTTCTGCTGGATGCCCTGGAACACTGCATCCGTATCCGCCACCTGGGGAACGGCCTTGGGGCTCACGAAACTCCCCACTTCGATGACCGGGAAACCTGCTTCCGTCAATTGATTGACGTACTGGATCTTCTGCTCCGTAGTCATCATTTTTTTCTCATTTTGAAGTCCGTCCCGGAGCCCCACTTCACAGATCCGGATTTTTTTCGGATATTCTAGCGTCATGGCTGTTCCCTCTTTCTTTAAATGATTTTCTTATCCTTCAGTTCCTGGATCTTTTCTTCACTGAGTCCCAGGATCTTTCCATAGACTTCTTCATCGGCTTCGCCCAACTTCTGGCCAGCCCAGCGGACACTCCCCGGCGTTTCGCTGAGTACCGGTACGATGCCCGGCATCTTCACGGAGCCGAATTCTTCGCAAGGCACATCCAGGATGTCATGCCGTGCCTGGTACTGGAGATCCTCGAAGCAGTCCTTGATATTGTAGATGGTAGAAATGGGCACGCCGGCCTTGCCGCATTTTTCCTTCAGTTCTTCGAAGGTATGGCTCTTCACCCAGGCGGTCACTGCGTCCATGATGGGTTTGGGATCCGCCAGCCGATCCTTGGCCAGAGCATATTTGGGCAGCCATTCGTCCCGTTTTTCCATAGCGTCGCAGAGATGTTCGAACACCGGGTTCGTGCTGCAGACAATGATGACATATTTGTTGTCAGCCGTTTCAAACGTACCGATGGGGCAGGAAGCACCGCTGGGCATGGGGCTGCGCTGCCGGATCTTGCCCATTAGGTCATATTCCGCGACCATAGCTTCTTCCATGCGGAAAATCCCTTCATACAAGCTCACATCGATTTCCTGTGCCTTCCCCTTCAGTACATCCCGGTGGTACAGGGCCATCATGGTCCCGAAGGCGGCATACAGGCCGGCCACATAGTCTGCCAGGGCAAAAGGAGGGCTTACAGGAGGACGATCCGGATACCCCTGCATGTACGTATAACCGGAAAAGGCCTGCAGCGGAGTCCCCAGGCCAGCCAGTTTCCGATAGGGCCCGGTCTGGCCATAGCCCGTCACATGGGTCACGATGATGTCCGGGTTCACTTCCCGCATTTTTTCTACCCCGATACCCCATTTATCCAGTGTCCCGGTCTTGAAGTTTTCGATGACCACGTCGCTCTTTTTCACCAGATCCAGGAACAGTTGTTTCCCTTCCTCATAGTGGAAGTCCAGGGTCACGCTCTTCTTGTTCCGCCCCATACTGGGCCACCGGATGCTTTTCCCATCCTTCAGAGGACCCATGGCCCGGAACGCATCGCCCCGTCCCGTCATTTCCACCTTGATGACTTCCGCGCCGAAATCAGCCAGCAGGCCTGCAGCCCAGGGAGCTGCAATGACGGTAGCGATATCCAGTACCCGAACTCCTTCCAATGCCATTTTTGTCATTTTTTTCACCCCTTGCAAAATTTTTATCGCACTTATCGCTTTTTTCTGTTTTTATTATCCTTGTTTTTTCAGCAATTGAGAAGCAATTAAAAATTAAAATTAGCAATTAAAAATTGCCAATTGTTGTAAAAAAGAGGATGCCCCATCCGGCATCCTCTATATGATTGCTGCTTTATTTTTTTTCATCCTTTTCTTTTCCGCATTCCCTACGATGACAGTCCCGGCCAAGTCTCCCAGACAGTTGATCATGGTCATACCCATATCATTGAACGCATGGACGCCGGCCACCAGACCCACGATTTCCAGAGGGAAGCCCAAGCTTTCCAGCAAAATGGCCAGGATGACCAGCATGCCGCTGGGAACGGCGCCGCTGCCTGTAGTCAAAATCAGCCCCAGGATCAATACCTTGAGCATCAGCCCCAGATCCACCGGGGCACCAATGGCCTGGGCTGTCATGATGAAGACCGTGGTCAGGCAGACGCAGGTCCCATCCTTATTAATCTGGGCACCCAGAGGGATGGTAAAGGAATACACCTTTTTCGGGGCCCCCAGGCTTTCGGCACAAGCCATATTGATGGGGATGGAACTGGTACTGGAGCAGGTGCTGAACGCCGTGACCATGATCCGGCTGGCCTTCCGGAAGAATTCCCGGGGCCCGATCCCGGTGAACAGGAATACCAGAGTGGCATACAGACAGCACATGGCAAAGATGCCCAGATACACGCTGCCGATGTACTTGGCCAAGGTCCCAAAGATCTTGCTGCCATATTTCCCCACCGAAACGGCAATCAGGGCGAAGATCCCGTACGGAGCAAGGATCATGACAATGGAGACCACTTTCCCCATTAAATCGGACATATCCTGGAAAAAGGTCGCCAGCCGTTTTCGTGGTGTTTCCGGCAGCATCAGTAAAGCAATGCCGGTAACGGCACTGACAAATACAATCTGATCGAAGCGCCCTTCCATCATGGCTTTGAAAACATTACTGGGAATCAGTGCCAGCAGAGTCGAACTAATGGTAGGCAGTTCTCCGACCACGCCTTTATAGGTTCCTTCCAGTGGCAGATTCACGCCCGGCCGGATTCCCATAGAAATAACCATTCCCACTATCATGGCCACCGCACTGGTAGCAATATAATAAAAAATGATCCGTCCGCCAATCCGCCCAAATGATTCCGGGCTGTCCAGATTAGAAATCCCGGCAATCAGATTCACAATAACCAGTGGCATGGCGATACATTTCAAACAGGTCAGGAAAAATTTTCCCAGCGGCTGTATCCAGACCACATTGGGTCCCATAACCCAGCCGACTATAATCCCCAAAGCCATTCCTGTGACCATCTTATAAATCAGCGGGATACCCTGATACTTCTTCCACATAATGAATTCCTCCCCTCAAAACTTGATATAATTTTATTATACAAGAAATTAAAGAGGTTTTTTACATATTTTTTACATTATATTCATAACATATAGCTTCTAACTGAATCAATTTCTTTCTAACGCAGACATGACCTGCCAGATTGTAGTGAACTGTACAGCATTATAGGTCTTTACTCTGCTTTTATAATTTTATTCTTAAAATCGTAGAAGTTAATAATATATTTTCTATTTATGACGAGTCTTGAATAAGGTCTCTTCCTCAAGTAGCAGAGCACAAAAAAGTAGGCGTAATACATCTGGCCCAGTACCTTTAAATTCACTACCCCGTCACCTAGGATCAAAAGCATAATAGACACCCGTACCCCACTATAGCCCCGTGGCAGACATTGCAGACATTATAAAAAACGGGTGTAGAAATATTTCGTTCTACACCCGTCAAGCAATCAAAGTTTTTCAGTTTCTGGAAAGATCATTTTCCTATTCCTGACTTACTCCCTCCAACACTATATGGCCATCCTGCAGCAGAGCTCCGCCGCATCCGTCGACCCGCTGGGTCCCGGCAGCATAATACTCTCCATCCCGACACATGACACTGTTGAGCATCGTACTCATGGCCTGATCGCTGGGCACCTTAGCAATAGCATGGCCCCGTTTCCGCAACAAATCCAGCGTATCTTCCGAAATCCCCAGTTCCACTTCCAGGCCTTGCTTCCGGGTCTGGCAATGGATGAAGGGCAACCCCACCAGCCGCTCCGGCGTCAACCCGAAATCCACGGCATTGACGATACCCTGTACGATGCCGGTAATAATCCGGGGGCCACCGGCTGCTCCAATGGACAG